>Ga0268280_1000713_pt1 | contig 25729 bp, 23 predicted proteins | sample saktaG_9_FD_190139 | JGI IMG/M metagenome (GOLD analysis project Ga0268280, IMG submission 190139) | Saline water microbial communities from Sakinaw Lake, British Columbia, Canada - sak_2011_5_24_40m | ecosystem: Environmental > Aquatic > Non-marine Saline and Alkaline > Saline ... | reverse complement strand
ACTTAAAGGGACAGCTAAAACAATAAGAATTAAAGTAATTAAGATTTTATTAAAAAGAGGTAATGGATGAATTAAATATGCGATCACAGTCGCAAAAACTACTCCTACTGCTCCAGGGAAAATAGGGCTATAACCAAGTCCAAAACATGTTGCAAAAAATTTTACAAAAAAGTTGCTACTGTTTTTAAAATTCATTATTTATGCTCTTTTTTCTTTTTATAAAAGAAATGAAATAAACCAAATAGAAAACTAAAAATAAAATACCAAATATTCAAAGATAGATTAATAATAGCCCCGCCTGCATAAACTCTTATCGCATAAGTCATAGCCACAAAAACAGAATTAACAAAACGTACTTTTTCTAACCATAAGCTATAAACAATATCTAAAACAATGAATAAAGAAAGTAAAACCGTAAATCTTAAATTAATTTTCAAAGCAAGCCAGAGGCTTAAAACTATTAAAATCAAGCAAACAAATAAAGCAATGCCGGAATTTAATTTACCTGAAGCAATAGGCCTTTTAGATTTTTCTGGATGTTTTTTATCTTTTTCTATATCCAAAACATCATTCAAAATAGAAACTGCACCAGCAGATAAACTAAACAAGAAGAATACCTCTACTGTTTTAAGAAAAAAACCACAATCAAATATTAATCCAGCAATAATTAAAGGAATAAAAACAAAAAGATTTCCAATCCAATCCTTTAATCTAAAACTTTGAAATAAATAATAAATAGTTTTCATATAGTTATATTATACAACATTTTTTATATCTTTTCTCAAAAAACCTCTGACTCTATTAAAAATATCCATAATTTCATCTTTTCTTGGCACGAAAACATCATAAAAACCCAATCCCGTTTCTTTATTAAAGAAATAATAATGAAAACCAAGGGCTAAAATATAAGAAACAGTAGAAGATAAAGCAGCAGCCGCCATTCCATATTGAGGAATATATATAAAATTCAAAACAATGTTAAGAACCGCAACAAAAAACCAACTAATAGTCAGTTTGAGTGGATAGCCAACGCTAAAAAAATATCCGCCCAAAACAGTGGCTACTGACCAAGCAATTAGACCAGGCAGAAGTAAAATAATAGGTTGAACAGAAGCCAAAAATTCTTCTCCAAACAATAACCCAATTACTGGACCGATAAACAATAATGCCCCTATTGCCATTAAAAAAACCAAGAATAAAGAAATCCGGGAATACTTTGCAATTGATTCTTTTTTTAGTCTCTTTTCAGCGTTAATTTTAGGAAAAATCACCGCAATAATAGAGGAAGGCAAAATAAAGAAAACATTACCAAAGGTAGAAGCTAAAGAATAAAAACCTGCTTCAGCCATGCCTTTAAAAAAATTCACCATATATAAATCAATCCGCAATATCAAAAGAGCAAAAATACCGGCTAAGCATATTTTAAATCCATAATTTAAAGCTTTTTTCAGAACTTGTAAATTAAAATTAAAATGAAAACCATCTAATAAAAAGATAAACCCCATCGGTAATAAAGCACTAATAATATTCACCAAAACATACCAAATCAGAACATAAAAAACATCCAATTTAAAAACTAATAATAATAAAATTACTCCTATCAGATTTATAGTTTGAGTAATTATGATAAAAATATTGAGCTTTCTAAATTTTTGTTCCCCGCCTAAAATAGCATAGAAAAAATTAGACCAAAAAAAGAAAGGTAGGGATAATAGATAAAAAAGCAAGTAACTTCTCGGGATATTTCTAAAAAATATAGGAAAATTAAAGGCAAGAATTAAAATAATTAGAAAACATATAGTTCCAATTATTAACCCTAACCAAAAAGAATTGCCAATAATGTCTTCTTTTTTAACGCTCTTGTTAGAAATAGCATAAGTATTGAATGATCCTATCCCCAAATTACCCAATGTTATAACTACACTCCCTACCATTGCAATAACAGCTAAAAGACCTTTTCCAGAAGGACCTAAGGTACGAGCAATAATAATTCCGATTGGAATGCTTATTAATAAACTAATTATACTTGCGCCAAAGGTAAAGGAAATATTATTCAAAACAGAATTATTTTCTTTAGTTATAAACATAAATATTCACTATATTTTTTGGAAACATTTTTTATATCAAAAAGATACCTATTTTCGTTAATCCATTTACTAATATTGCCATAATAACTTTTAATTAAGGTTGGATCAGTTAGTAAATCTTTTAATTTTTTGGCCAAACAATCAACGTTTTCACTTTTAAACAAAAGACCATTATATCCAGAAGTAATTAATTCTTGCATGGATTTAATATCTGAAGCAACAACTATTTTGTTAGAGACTAATCCTTCTAAAACTATAAGCGGTAAACCTTCTTCTTTTGAAGGAACTATTAAAATATCAATCATCTTGAGCCACTTTATCACATCATCAGCCCAACCAGTAAATTGAACTTTTTTAAGATTATTGTCATTAACGAACTGTTTTAAATTTGCTTCAAGTTTTCCGTTTCCAATCATTATCACCTCTGGCTCTAAATTATATTGTTTTTTTAAAACTACTAAAGATCTCAATAAACATTCCGGGTTTTTATTTGAAGCAAAACGTCCTATAAACCCTAAAACTAAATTATCTCCTAAAGGCTTTCTTCCAAGTTCAAATTTCTGAAAGTCTATACCATTAAAAACCACGATGATTTTACTGCCCGAAATTCTCCAATGATCAATAAGAAACTTTCTAACAGTAAAAGACACAGCAATAATTTCATGAGCTAAATTCAGAGAAAGAATCTTTCTAAAAATCCATCTTACAGCAGACATTTTATGAATATCATGATAAATAATAACTCTTTTTTTAATACCTAATAACCATGATGAAAAAATACCTAAAATATCAGTCTCATATAAAGAAGTAACAACAATATCTGGATTAACTTTTTTTAAAAAAACGATTAACCTTAAAAGAATAAAAGGAATGCTTAAAATCCATATTACTTTTAAGATCCAAGATGAAGGATATATTTTAGGTCCGGCAAAAAAAATTGGAAATTTCAATCTTCTAAACTCTAGTTCCATTGGACCAGAACCAAAAACCGTAATGATATTTATCTCAAATTTATTTCTATCTAAATTTTTTAGAATTTCTAATATTAAACGTTCTGCCCCGCCAATTAAAAAATTATTTAATATAAAAACTATCTTTTTCTTTTTCATATTTTAGAAATTATGACGCCAGTAAAAATAAAATATTTTTTCGATTGTTACTTTTGAAGTAAAAATCCCTTCAGATATTTACTTAAAAAAATCTTTAGTTTGTGACGCGAAGGAACAGGTAATATTTTACCTAAATACAAAATTAATCGTCTTAATAAAAATCTTGGCCAACTCTGGTTAACCAGAGTTATTCTGTAATCCAGATCGATCTGCAAAGATTCCTTCTCCTCAATGAATGCTGAATCAACTTGAACGATTTTATCGTGAAGCTCTAAAAGTAAAGCAAGGATGGCTGCCCGTCGACCTCGGCTGAGTGGTCGATCAAATCGCAAAAACCAAGCCACTATATCAGCCGGCACAGTATAACCCAAAAACAATTTTAGTAAACGCTGACGAATAATAATACCCTTCTGGTACTGAACAGCAGATTGAGTGCTAATTATTGAACGACCATGAAGGCGCCGAATATGAAGCGCTTCTGATAGATTTGCAAATTTTATGCCATTCAATAAAAAACGACTCCATAACTCAACATCTTCAATATGAGTAAAATTAATATCATAATAACCGACAGTATCTAGTGCCTTCTGCCTCATCATTACTGTAGGATGAAAAATAGGACAACCGAAAAACATCTGCCAAAAGATAAGATTGTGATGAATTGGCGGAATTAAAACTGAAATAGGCCTACCACATTTATCAACCTGAGATATAGCAGTACCTAACACACCCACTTGGGGATATTTTTTAAAATAAGCAATTTGTTTTGCAAATCGCTCCGGCAAACTTATATCATCAGCGTCCATCCTGGCAATAAATTCGCCTTTAGCTAAGCTAAGAGCCTTATTTAAAGATCGAACTAAACCTAAGTTTTTTTTGTTCTTCAAACGGACAATACGAATATCAGTAAATTCGTCCAAAATCTTTGACGTTTTATCAGTAGAACCATCATCCACAATAATAAATTCAAAATCAGTAAAAGTTTGATTCAAAATACTCTCAATTGCTTCTTTTAAATAGGGAGCGCCGTTATAAACAGAAAAAATAACCGATATTGAAGGTTTGCTCATTTTATATTTTTATCCAACTCTTAGGAATTATATCACTTTTCCCAATCTTTTTCATTCTTTCTTCAGAAAACCATTGGTCAGGCGCAATTACAATTTTGTGAGGATTTTCCGAAAGCCATGCACCCCACCAACTAAAAGAACTGTTAGCGATAATATTATGTCTACATTTACTCATCAAAATAAGTTCTTCGCCGTCTTTCATTAATTTATTGCTAACAAAAAAAGTTGGATAATTTAATTTTAAATTATTTTTCGCCCAATCAATTTCATCAGAAAAAACAAAAAAGGTTGGATCTTTTACAGATCCATTAATAATTTTTATCGCTTGATTATAATAATTTAAAGAACAAACGCCGTGGACTTTATTTGTCTCTTTGCTATGGATATAATCACCTCTTCTAATATGAATAGAAACTGATTTACTATTTACCATTTCATTGCTTAACTTGCAAAAAAGCGGTGAAGATAAATTTTTCAAAGTGAATTCTTTTTTAATTATTCCTTCTATACCCTTAAAATACTTTTCATTTTGCCAATAACCATCTACATAGACATTTTTGGAAACATTTAAAATTTCCGAATCAAACTGAAACAATTTTTTCTCTTTTATATAGTATCTTTTCTGAATAGGTCTCAAATCTTCTAAAAACACCAGTTTTGATAAAATTCTGTAGAAAATACCCGTTTTGAGTAATCTTCCTGAAATATTGAAATTATGCAACACATATTTTCTGGAAACTAAATTATTTTTGTATCTATCAAACCAAGAAATATCAATACCCAAATCAGTTTTATTACGCTCAGCAACCGCCCGCGCTGTCGCATACTGAAACATTTGATTACCCAAACCTCCTTGTAATTTTACTATTATCATTAATTAAATTTTTCTAGCTAAACAATGATACCCAAAGCATAAAAATTCTGATGAGTTTGTATCGTTTTTTTCAATGCGCCCGAGAATTAAAAGTAGTATTACTATAATTAATTTTGTAAAAAGCGATACTTTTTTCGACGCATACTGATTTGCAACAAAAGGAATACGGCGAATTTCTTGAGCGAGATATGAAAACCAATTTCCGTTTGGTGTCACTTTGACAATTTCGAAACCGGCCTTTTCCAAGTGATAGTCAAAAAAATATCTATTAAAACCAGAATAAAAATGATAGGGGGCAAAATGGGTAAGACTACAAAAAGGGGCGGTAAGAATTAGATAACCACCAGATTTAAGCAATCGAGCAAATTCATTTATTGCTTTTATTGGATCAGGTAGATGCTCGAAAACCTCAACACAAAGAATAGCATCAAAAGATGCATCTTTTTCGGGAATAGAAATAATGTCCGACAAAATATCAACTTTAGAAGTATTCCATTCACCTGCTTGCAATCCTTTCCCATTGCCTTTTCCTTCATACCGACAAAAGTCTTGCGAAACATAATTAAGATGTGAACAATATTTTTTATATTGTAATTCCCCAGCGCCAGCATCAAGAATTCTTGCGCCAGGTGAAATTTTCGAAAGAGTTTTTTCTAACCATTTGTCGCGATTAACTTTATTATTTGTTCCAAAGTATTGTTTTTTATAAAAGATTTTCATAAAATTAATTGTTTTTTTATAGATTATTTTGGTTTTTTAAACCAGAATAATCCACAACCATAATAACAATTACTTAATCTCTTAATATCTATCTTTTGAGTAAATATCCCGTTATCATTAATACCAGAAACCTCTATAAGATCAAGATCATCAAAATAATCAAGGATCTGCTCGGGTGAATGAATGCGGTGAGCATTAAAACATAATCGAGGGTTCCCGACAGGCACAGAAAAATAGAGATTCCCGCCCGGAGCAAGTACCCGAGAGAGTTCTTTAGTCGCTTTTTTGGTACCTTGAGGATTAAGTAAATCACCGTATCGACCAAGACCAATATGTTCGGCTACATGGAGACAAGAGAGTGACTCCACTGAATTATCTTTAAACGGTAAAGAAAGAATATCGCCCTCTATTGATTCGAAGTTTTCCAAAGTTACCTTTAGGGGCCGGATGTCAATAAAAGTAACCTTAGTAATTGTAGTTAAAAAACCAACAAAATCCACTCTTGATCCAATATCCACATGATAATTAACTTTGCTTTTAAATATTCTTTGAAAGGCCCAGATATCTTGGTAAAAATAATGACTATCAAAGCTTGTTGTTTGAGTTTTATCGTGTATACAAGGGTATATATCTAATAAATTAATGCGCTCTGCTCCTTCCATTTTTGAATATTTCCCCCTGTCTTTTATAAACTCAATATACCGGGGAAAAGAAAATAATAGCGCCCGAATATCTAAAATAGGCTGAATCAATCGAAAAACAAAATGAGCAAAATTATAACAATGTTTTTTAAATCTCATTATCTCATGAATTTATGAAGATTATCAAATATCCTCTTACTAAGCTGATAGAGTTTTGGCGATTTTTTTAAAATGGGTATAACTAACGACTTTGTTGAATCTATTATTTTGATTGGCAAAAGCATAGTATATCTTGCTATAAATTTTGAAACAGAGAATTGATAAGACAGTATCTCTCCTGCTCCGTCTTTATATTGATGAGTTATCATCCCAAATATTACTTTTCTCCTGTAGGTTTTTGTTTTTTTAAAATAGTTTCTAAGCCTTTTTTCCATAATTCCACTTTCAATCTCTTTTTGTCCAGCTTGATTTTTGTGAATTCTTCCAAAATTTGCTACCATTGGTATGAAATAAGGAAGATAACCCGACACATTAAAATAATAATTAAATTCGAGCCATGGATCTATATGCATTTCTCTGCACACGGTTCCTGTTTTGTACTGAGGAAAACATGCTTCAAGTACTCTTCTACGTACGCAAAAATTTCCTTCCGGAAGCCAAAAGTTCGTCGCCAACCAATAGTAAATAAACTCAGTTTTTTGAGGTGGTAAAACATTGTGAAATTGGGGGTATGATATATCCTCCAATTCATTTTGCTCGGTCATATACTGGGGAAGTCCCCAAACCAAGGCAACCTCTTTATCACGGTCAAGTATCTCCACACATCTTGCGATCCAATGTTCATCAATATAGCCATCTGAGACTGCGCATTGAAGCACATATTCACCCCTGGCTATAGCCAAACCCTTCCGAAATGCATCAAGATAACCATTATCTTTTTCTGAAATTAATCGGATATGAGGATATTCTTTGAGTATTTGAAGAGTATCATCAGTTGAAGCTCCATCTACTACAATATGTTCAAAATCTTCATATGATTGATTTGTTATAGATTTCATAGTGTCACGCAAAAATTTTCCTGTATTGTATGACGTAGTAATTACGGAAACCTTTGGTTTTTTCTCTTGGAAAACCCTCTGTCTCGTATTTCTTTTTGAAAAAATAAGAGGGGCTTTTTTTTGAAGCGCTTTCACTCCCTTCTCTTCTTCTTCGCATACTCCTATCTCATCGCGCATCATACTTTCCAAATTAAGAACAATCTCTGGCTTTTTCTTAAGCGACAGTAGTGAAACGCAATAATTTAAAAGAGCAGAAAAAGAATCTATTTTTTGCAAACTTTCTTGAAGCCGTTTTCCAAGAATAAAAGGGTGACACCGTATATCACTTCCTCCAGAAAAAGAAATAATTAATATACCCTTATCGATGAAATTTGCATTAATAAATTTTATAAGCTTTGCATAAATGCTTCTATGTTTTTTGTCTTTTATATAATCGATTCCTATCCAATGAAGCAACCCTATACTATGCTTAATAAACGCATCCCTAGTCACGCATCTCAAAAAAATCTTCTTTAATTCAGGAAAATCGTCCATTTCTTTTATGATGCTGTTTATTTTTTTAAAAAAATATAATTGGTGCCTTACATAATATAGCCAAATCAAGAGTGGAGTATCTAGTCCTGGCATTCCCGCCGACAAAGAAGGAACTAATTTACGCTGGCGGTCTCTGTAAAAAAACAATACCTCATCAATAAAGTAACATCTGAATCCCAAAAGGAAAAATTTCATCATAAAAAGATTGTCAACATTTGCTCTAAGTTCATCGAACGGTTCATACGGAAGTACCTTACGGAACACATCGGATCGAAACATACCGAAGACAATTGGTATTACATTTCGCTTATACGCATAGATACAAAAATTATTAATGTTCGGAGTTTGACTGCTATAGATATCTTGGCTTAAAACAATAGACCGATATGTTACTCTGCCGTGAATATCGATTAGACTAGTATTGGAATATACCATATCAATCTCATCATGGTCTTCTAAAAAGTTTACAAGTTTTAAAATATAATCCGGCCTCCATAAATCATCGTCATTCGCTATCATACAATACTTTCCTTTCATAAACGATGCAGCGAATTCTATTCCGCCCTCCGGGTATCGTTTCTGAATATCAAGTATGTACCGTATCCGTTTGTCTTTTACCGCATACGACTTGCAAATAGTTGGCGTTGCGTCAGAAGATTGATTATCTAAAACAATAAGCTCAAAATTTTTATAGTTTTGAGCTAAAAGTGATTCAATCGCTTGGGTCAAAAGCGGTACTCCACCACAACGCTGGGGATTAAAAGAGTTGAACACGGGCATCAAAATACTTACCAACGGTTTATTAAAAGTCAATTTTTGCTTATTTTCTATCATATTTAATAATGATTTTTACTGCTTCTAATAAATTTTTGGCGACAAAATCTGGTTTCGCATTAAATAGTTTATCTTTTCCTCCATAACCAGTTTTGACTAAAATAGTTTTACATCCCGCTCTTCTCCCTGCTAAGATATCGCTGGTTTTATCACCAATTGAATAAGAATTTTTTAAATCAATATTAAAATCTTTCTGAGCTTTCAAAAAAAGTCCTATTTCTGGTTTTCGACAATTACACTTAATTTTAAGCTTTGGTATTTCACCAGGAAATCCTTTTTCCGGATGATGAGGGCAATAATAAATAGCATCTATTTTAGCCCCTTTTTTACCCAATTCTGTCTCTAGCTTTTTATGGATTTCATTCAGATCATTTTCTGTCATAAACCCCTTAGCAATCATTGGCTGATTAGAGATAATGATAGCCAAATCTCCTATTTCATTAATCTTTTTGATTGCTTTTGCCGTAGAATCATAAATTTTTAAATCTTCTACCTTGCAAAGCTGATCAACTTCTTCATTAATTACCCCATCCCTATCAAGAAAAATAGCTTTTCTTTTTTGTTTTAGATTAAGTCTTTTAATTTTGCCTAGAGTATAATCCTTTCTTACTTTAAACAATCTTTCAGGTGTGCCAATATCTTTAAAATATTCTGGGCTATTATAAGCATAAATCTTCGCTTTTGATTTTAAAATTAGAGGAAATATATCTTTTTCAATATCAGATTTTATTTTAATGGGAATATATTTAAATATTTTAGGTGAAAAAATATATGCGGAAGCAATGCTTAAATTACGAAAGGTTAGTTCAGGAGAATGAGGCCTTTTTAATAAAGAGATAATTTGTCCTTCTTTATCTACTTCAACTAAATCACTATCAAATGGATGATCATTGGGATGAACGACAATTGAAGCAATACCTTTTTTTTGACGATGATAATTAATAAATCTTTTTAAATCAAAATCCATCATCACATCGCCAGAAAAAACCAAAAAATCTTCTTTTATTTCATTTTCCAATACCTTAAGAGCACCAGCTGTGCCCAAAGGTTTTTCTTCTTGATAATAATGGATCTTCACTTTCCACTTTTTGCCATCTTGAAAATATTCTCTTATTTTTTCACCAAAATACCCTAAAAGTATCCAAATTTCTTTAATACCATAATCTCTTAAAAGTAAAATCTGATGCTCAATAACTGGTTTTCCACCTACTTTTATTAAAGGCTTAGGGGCATTTTTTGTCAATTTAGCTAAACGAGTTCCCTTTCCACCTGCTAAAATTACTGCTTTCATATTTTTTTTATATCTTTGTCGCCAAAAATTTCTTTTTCTACTATTTCACAAATAATATGGCCAATTAAAATATGAGACTCTTGAATTCGAGGAGTATCAGTTGATTGTACTTTAATTAGATATTTACAAATGTTTCCCATTTTTCCACCCGTTTTTCCGCTTAAACCAATGCTTACCATTTTCATTTTATTTGCCATTTCAATTGCTTTTGTTACATTTAGAGAATTCCCGGAAGTTGAAATCCCAATTAAAACATCGCCTTCTCTTCCCATGGCTCTAACTGCTCTGGCAAAAACCTCATTATAAGAAAAGTCATTAGCAACAGAAGTTAAAAAAGAGGTATTTGTATGCAAAGCTTCAGCAAAAAGAGGTTCTCTATCAAAATAAAATTTTCCCGAGAACTCAGCAGCAATATGTTGAGCATCAGCTGCACTACCGCCATTTCCACAAAGAAGAACCTTTTTATCGTTTTTAAATGCTTCTATTATCTCTTCGGCAACCCTTTCAATCATTAATAAAGCATTTTTATCTTTTAAAATTTTCTTTTTTGTTTCTATGCTATTTTTAATTACGTTTTTGATTAATAAATTTTTTCTCATAAATTTTTAATTACCTTAATGATACCTTCTTCATCTAACCCATTTAATTTAGGTAGTTTTCTCCTTGTTTAGTTTTCTTTGAGGTTTTTTGTTGTATCTGTAAAAATTGTTGCCATATTATTTTAATTTATCAAAGAATATATTTTTAAAAGTTAGGAATACCAGAAAATGAAATCTTCTTCAAATCGTTTTTCTAAACGATATTTATAATTTGGTTCTATTTCTAATACTAACTTAGGGATTTCTATCTTGTCTTCTAATAGATGATAAGCAGAGCAAGTAATTATCGGATGGAATTTCATAATCGTTTCTTGTGCTCCTTTTAGAATTTGTTTTTCATAACCCTCAGTATCCATTTTGATAAAATCAACTCTTTCTAATTTATTTTTTATCACAAAATCATCGATTGTAATCATTTGCACTATTTCTTCCTTATTATAATTATAAGATATATATTCTTGCATATTCCGCATACTATCAATAATAAAATTATCACTACCCATTCCTACTTGAGTGGTTCGAATTTTCGTTTCTTGAATTTTATCTCCTAATGCTACATTGAAGGGATGAATAATGTCTTTTAGGTTATTTTCCTTGATATTCTTTTCTAATATTTCAAAGGTAGATTCTGTTGGTTCAAAAGAATAAATTTGAGCTGAAGGACATAAGTAATGAGCCCATAAAGAAAACATTCCAATATTAGCTCCACAGTCCAAAATAACACTATCTGATTTTAAAAATTCTTGAGCACAGTATTGGTCTTTCAAGAAAATACATTGTAGCTCTACTAAAGAATCACTAAAATTTTGATCTACTTCGTTCAAACTATTATAAATTATATATCCAAGATAAGAATAAAAATTGGTCAAGATATTACTCGGTGTATATGATAAATTCAATGCCCGTAAGACATCTATTTTATACTTAATATTCACAATTCTGTCTTTTTGATTAAACGGTACTAACTTAGATGGTATCAAACCAAGTATTAAACTAATGTGTCGTGGATGTTTAAAAATATAAAATAGTCTTTGAAATAAACGATGTACCTTTCCCTTTACAGGACTATTAAAGAATGTATTTAAAAAATCATTAGAAATTGTAAGCATGTCTTTAATAATTTACATTAGGAGTTTTTATAGATGTTCTTATCATAATAGCATATAAAAATCTAGCCCGCACATTCTACCATATAATAATCTTAATTAGTTTCTAATCCCTGCCCACAAGGATAAGGGCAGGAACTCCAAAATCCGCTGATAGGAAAAAAATTGAATGATTTTAACGCATTCTTTTATAAACTAGCTCAATAAAAGCATCTCTCATTGTTTTTAGTTGATTATCGTCCATTTAGTTTTTTGATGACATTAATAATTTCATCTTCTTTTAATATTCTTATATGACACGGAACATCGTTTTCTAACTGGGAAACTATTTTAAGATTTATAGTTATAATGAAGATTTTTAGCTGCTATGAAATCAATACCATTTTGAGTAAGTTCTCTGGCTGTAATATTTATTGAGTCATGTTTATCTATATAATTTCTTTCCAATTTTTGCATAAGATTTTTCTTCAAAATTTCTTTTTTGGATAAAAAATAATCTAAGATATCTGAAGGGTGTTCTCTCTGTTTTTCAATTTCTATCTCCCCACCTTCGTGTTTTGCAGAAATGTTTTTTACTTTTTTGGCAATCTCTATTAATTCTTTTCTTCTGTTGTATGGTTGTTTAACAATGCTCTTATAAGTTTCGGTAATGTGGTGTTCAAACCTAACTATATCTTCAAGCCCTAATGCTCGCCTTGCTTTATCAGAAATCTCAATCGTTTTATTGTTAACGGAATTGGAAAGATTAAAACCTACGAGAGATGAGGAACCATCTTTATCAAAAAAAAGCCTTGCCATTATAAAAGTAGCAAGAATTGAATAAGGATTATCATTGCCCATAAAGACTGATATTTTGAATTCATTTTTAATACCAATTTTGTTTAGAAAATAGCCAAGTAGAACTGTCCCTGAATTTATATTTAAAACCTGTCTAATTCCGTACACAGTATAGTAATATAAAAATTCATCTAGCCATTTTAGGGCATGATCATTTGGTTCACCAATGCCACCGAAATATCCGGTAATTGTTTCTGGTCCTCCAAGATGGATATTTGAACCATCTGTTCCTTTAGTATCGAGAGTTTCGACATAGCTGGCACCAATAATATTCATAGCTGCAGCTACAGCAATAAGCTCATCACCATTTCTCTCTGCCTCTTGTTCTTTCATATTTCTTACTCGGATAAATCTTGCGGGCATTATTTCTTTATTCTCTATTGCCTGTCTGGCTTGAGTAATAAGCCAGGAAAAATACTGAAAACCACTTATTTCTAAAGTCACGGCGAAATCCCTATCAAATTTTGTCTTTTTTGTCTTTTGCTTTAAAATATTTTCTCTATATTCATCAATAGGAACAAAAGCCCTATTATTTTTTTGTTCAATCAGCCATTCTATGTCTTTTAGATAGAGTGACTTCCTTTTTTTTAATTCAATTACCTGATTTTCGAGTAGGCCAGCTCTTTCTGCCTTCTTATTAATTTCCTCAACAGTTCCGTATTTTTCTACAATATTAAAAAAAGGATTAAGAAGATCATTGTCGAAATCGGAAAGAAATTGATTGATATTCCTTAAAGCCTCATCTTCAATTTTAAGTTTATTTCTCATAATTTATTATTATTAGGTTTTATGAATATATTTCTTTGATACCATTTATAAGTTAATTCTAGTCCACTTTTTAAATCAATTTTGGACTGCCAACCAAGCTTAGAGATTTTAACCGAATTTAATACCCTTCTCGGAATTCCATCTGGTTTTTTAGTATCATAAATAATTTTTCCCTTAAAACCAGTGATGTTTTTAAGAAGGTTGACTAACTGCATTATAGAAACTTCTTTACCGCCAGCAATATTGATAATTTCATTTTTATTGTATTTGTTCATTAAAAAAATACAGGCATCAGCAACATCATCAATATAAAAGAATTCCCTTTTTGGTTTTCCTGTCCCCCAAATTTTTACAGTTCCATTCTCTATTTTCGCCTGATAGAATTTTTTAATTAATCCAGCTATCACGTGACCCTCTTTTCTAAAGTTATCATAAGGGCCATAAGTATTAGTTGGAATAGCTGAAATAAAATTTGTTTTATATTGCTTATTATAACTTTGGCACATTTTTATCCCACTTATTTTGGCTATGGCATAAGGTTCATTAGTCGACTCGATGGATCCAGTTAATAAATATTTTTCTTTTATAGGTTGGGGGCAAAATTTGGGATAAGAGCAGGCACTCCCTAAAAACAACAATTTTTTTATACCATATTTATAAGCTGAATTAATAACATTACTCTGAGCCATTATATTTTGATAAATAAAATCGGCTGGATAAACGGTGTTTGCCAATATTCCCCCTTCTTTAATGGACGGAAGAAAAACATATTCAGGTTTTGAATTTTTAAAGAATTTTTCTACCGCCGCTTGATTAGTTAAATCTAAATCAGTTTTTAACAAAAACTTTTTATATCCTTTTTCTTTCAGTTTTCTAACAATTGCTGAACCAATAAATCCCCGATGGCATGCTACATAAATCAAGGAATTCTTTTTCATTATTTTATATACTGGGTTAAAAATTTATCTACTGTTTCAATAAAATAATTAATATGCTCTTCATTTAAATCCTGATGAACTCCAATATGCAAACCATTCGTTCCAATATATTCAGCGTTTGGAAAGTCACCCAATTTATATCCCAAAAAAGAAAATCCCTGACACTGAGTTGGCATTGAGGAAAATAAACTCCTGGTTTCAATTTCATTTTTTTCTAAGAAATTAACTAATTCCTTTCTAGCAAAAGGAGCTCCTTCTTGAATAATTATTGGAAAGGCATGGGGCCCAATTCTTTCATCCTCGCCTTCTTTGATTGTTGTTAAGTAAGGTTTAAATTTTTCAAATTTCTTTCTTAAACTGATTAAATTCTTTCTCCTTTTCTCTAAAATCTCATTGTAAATATCTAAATTCCCTAAACCAACTGCCGCTTCTAATTCGTTCATTTTTGAAGAATAGCCAATTCTCTCAAATAAAAATCTGATATCTTCACCGTATTGGAATCTTTTAGGACAATAACCTCCCTTAATATTTAAAGTACAGATTTTGCATTTGCAAGCCCGCCCATGAACCCTTAAAGACCTTAAAATCTCGGCAAAATCAGGCCGATTAGTTGCTACTACTCCACCCTCAATTGTACTTATCATATGAGCAAGGTAAGTGCTAAAAGCAGCAATATCTCCTAAAGTTCCAATATCTCTTCCTTTGTAGATTGCTCCATAGGCTTCGGCTGCGTCCTCAATAACATAAAGATTGTATTTCTTTGCTATTTTATTGATAGCATCCATATCAGCTGGTTTCCCCATTAAATGAACTGGTAAAATAGCTCTGGTTTTTTCAGTGATTTTTTCTTCAATTTTTTTTACATCAATATTTAATGTTTCTCTTTCAACATCAACAAATACCGGTTTAAATCTTGCATGTAAAACAGCATTGCCAGTAGCAACAAAAGATAAGGCGGGAAGAATAATCTCATCATTACGTTTTGCACCAAAATCATGTAAAACTGCTAAGGCCAAAATATCAGCATCGGTTCCACTACTAACGGCCACTGCCTCCTTAACACCGATTAGCTTAGCAAATCTTTCTTCAAATTGTCTAACATATTTTCCACTAGAAACTCTGCCAGAATCTAAAATTTTATTTATTGAATCTTTTGATCCCTGAGTTATTGAAATTGTACCAAAAGGAATTTTCATATTATTGAGAATTATAATAAATAATTTGGCTACCCTCCGATTCAAAATTAAAAGGCACTTCCAGTAATACTTTCAAAGCTTCCCTAACTTTTGGTTGTTTTTTTGGAGGAACAAAGAAAATCATAAATCCACCACCACCAGCTCCTAAAAGCTTTCCACCTATAGCTCCTGCTCTTAATGCTGTTTCGTAAATATTATCTACTATCGGATTTGATATCTTATTACTAATACTTCTTTTTAATTTCCAAGTTTTATTAAGCAATTTCCCAAACTCCAAAATATTTTTATTTTCAGTAAGAATGCTTATCGCCTCATCAACCATTTGATACATCAATGTTAATTCTCTTTTTTTCTGGGGAGTATTTTTAATCTGGGCTTGAGCAACTTTCGAAGCAATGCGCGAAAAACCTGTAAAATATAGCATCAAATGATTTTCTAACTGGTTTGTTTTATCTTTTGTTATAATAATTGGTTCTATTCTAAATTTATCATTTCCATTAAAATTTATTTTATTAAACCCTCCGTAAGATGTAGCTATCTGATCTTGACTTCCTACATTTTCTTGTAAAATATCTCTCTCTATATGAATTGCTTCTTTAGCTAATTGATCTTTCGAAACCATAATTCCCCTTAAGGCATAAAGGGAATTAAGTAATCCGACAGTAAAAGCTGAACTAGAGCCCATGCCTGTTTTGGCCGGCAAATCACCATCATGATGAATCTCTATCCCTTTATCAATATCTAAAAATTTCAACGTCTCCCTGACTGCTGGATGTAAAATTCCTTCTATATTTTTTACCGCCTCAATCTTTGAGTAAATAATTCGATATTTATGAGGAAAAAATGGAGGAAGATAGCGAACAGTAATATAGCAATATTTATCAATAGTTGTAGATAAAACTGCTCCTTGGTTTTCTTTATACCAAACAGGATAATCTGTTCCTCCGCCAAAAAATGATATTCTAAATGGTGTTCTACTAATTATCATAATTATTTTCTTATTGATCTTATAGATTATAAATTCACGGCTTCCCATCCATCTTTTGTTTTTCTCATAGCCCAAAATCCATTTTTCATACTTACATCTCCAAAAACTTCGTTTATTGCTAAGACAATACCAGGATGAAAATATTTTTTTGATTTTGGATCAAGAATAAAATCATCTTCGCAATGTTCTTTTGCATTTAAAATATCTATTTCATTTGGATGCAATTCAAGGTCATCCCCACAAAGAATTCCATTAACCTTGACAACTTTTATATAATTTAATAAATCTCTTTTAAATTGAGTATAGGCATGATCCCCATCAATATAAACAAAATCAAATATTTCTGGTTTTAATATCTCAGCGACTGTATCACTTGAACCCTTTATCGGAACAATGTAATCCTTAACACCACTTTTTTCTATATTATGCAAAAAAAGTTTGAAGATCCTATTTTTTTCTACGGCCCGCTTCATTACTTCAGGTGAATTCTCAGCTGCTCTCCAAGTATCAATTAGAAATACCATCCCTTTTTTCTTTTCCTTGCAAACCAAAGCCCATAAGATCGCGGACTGACCCGCCCATGAACCAATTTCAAGAACTTTATATGAAAATCCCCCCATCTTTAATTCTTGATCAATTAATTTACGCATAATCGGATAACGGTCTGGCCATATTTGACGAGCACAAAAATAGGAACCAAAATAAGGTTGTTTAATCAATTTTATAAACTCAAACCCAATTTTTTTAGAAATTAGTTTAATTAAAAACTGAAACTTTAAAGCTATTTTATAAAGAAATGGTTTTTCTTTTAAGTATTTTTTAAAGTCGTCTTTCAAGGTAAATAAATATTTTATTTAATTGGTCCTGGATAAACTGGATTTTCCCATCCTTCCCAAGGTTCGATAATCATATTATTTTTAAATTCGTTTCTAGGCAAAAAAGGATACTGGTCTTCTATAGGAATGCCCCATCCAAGTTTGGGTTGATAATCGTAAAATCCGACCATATTAATATTGCAGATAATCGGCTCTTCGGCATCAAGAACATATTTTAGTTTTTCTTTCAAATCATTGTGGTTCTCAATAGATAATGCCTGCAAACCATAGGCCTTTGCTACCTCTACAAAATTAGGAAAAGATACTCCATGCTCAGCGTCAACACCGGCATAATTTGAGTTAAAATTGGTATCTCTATATGCCTTTGTTATGCCAAAAGCTTTATTGTTAAAAATAAACACTTTAACCGGCAATTTGTACTGTTTTAAAGTCTGTAATTCCTGAATATTAAAATTCATTCCTCCATCTCCAACTATACAATTAACATTTTTTTTAGAGGCTACAGCCGCTCCAATCGCTGCGGGAAGAGCATAACCCAAAGAAGAATTCCCATTATTACTAAAAACTCTTTGGTTCGGTTTCGGTTCAAAAGCCTGAGAAGTCACAACGCAATTACCGCCAGCTTCATGAACTAAAACATCTCCTTCTTTCATCATCTCAGAAAGGGTTTTAATAAATATATAAGGGTTAACACTTCCTGTTTGATTCCGATATTCTTCTTTTACAACTTTATACTTATTTCTCCATTCTTTAACTCTATTCAACCAAGATAAATCCGCATTGTCGACCCGTTCGAATATTTCAGAGTTGGAAGATTGCTGAATAATTTCTTCTAACTTCTTTATAAAGACTTTAGCATCACAACATATATTCATATCTCCCCTAACTTGCTGATATTTAAGCTCTTGCTCGTCTATATCCACAATTATTTTCTTAGCTGCTCTAGCAAAAGTATGCATCATGCCTCCTGTAATTCTTCCGGAAATTCTGCTTCCGATAGTTAAAAGAAGGTCGCAATTTTGAATGCCAAAATTTCTTCCGTCCCCGCCGAATGTACCAATTTTTCCGCCGAAAGATTCAGGATCATAGTAATCTATCATATTCCAGGTTACAAAAAATGGAACCCATTTTAATAATTTCGCTAAATTTTTGGCTTCTTCCACAGCATCTGATAACCATATGCCTCCGCCCAAAAGAATAGCAGGCCTTTTAGCTTCTTTTATCCACTTTAATGCAATCGGAATCTTTTCAATTTCGTTTCTTGGTTTTTCCCAATTTGCAGGAATAAAAGTCCTTGCATTTTCCGAAATCTCAATTTTTTGAATATCCATAGGAATATCTATTAATACTGGCCCTGGCCGACCAGTAACTGCGATGTAGTACGCTTTTTCCAATTCATAAGGGAGATCTTTTTCATTGGTCACCATAGTAGCATATTTTGTAATCGGTTTTGCCATAGAAACAATATCGTTTTCCTGAAAACCCCATTGCCTTACGAAATTATTAGGTTTTATAAAACGGGAATTAATCTGGCCTGTAATATAAATGGCCGGACAAGAATCGTAATAGCCAGCAGCTATACCGTTAAGAAGATTTTGTCCGCCAGGTCCGGAAGTTACCACCACGGCCGCCATTTTTCTGGTGGCCTTAAAATAACCATCCGCGGCAAAAGCACTTGCCTGCTCGTGCAAATTACAGTAATAATTAAGGTTTTTATTTTGGGCAATAGCAACAACAATACTGGCGCAAGCAGATCCCTCAATGAGAAACACATCTTTAATTCCTTTTTTGACTAAAAAATTGGCAATATATTCTGAACCTATCATTTTTTTATTTTTTATTTAATGGTTAATATTTTTTATCCGTTTTAGCGCCTTCTCTATTTTATCAACGTGGTTTAAAGTATAGCATAATCTTATATATCCTTCACCATAATTTCCAAAACATTTTCCGTCCAATACGGCCATTTGGGCTTTTTCTAATAATAAATTCATTTTTTTGTATTATCCTAAGCAAATCTTCTTTTAATTTTATACTTTAACATTTCTTTAATATGTTCTACTGCTTCTTGACCAAATTTTTCTTCAATCATTTTTAAATATTCGGGATTAGCATAATATTCCTGAAAAGCCTTATCTCGAAAACATAAAATCTCACTACTAGATAAATATTTAGTTGGCAGAGGTAAGGTTTCTTCATTTAATTGGGCATAACCTAACCAACTTTTTGGTAATTTCACTCCTTTCTTTAATGCTTCTTCATATAATTGAGAACCAGGATAAGCCATGGCTGTATAAAAATTTGCCATTTCACAATTTAGTTCTTTTGCTAAATCCAAAGTTTCTTGCATTGTTTCAAGATTGTCGTCAGGTAAACCAAATATATAGTTACCGCCCACATAAATACCAGCATCTTTTGTCATTGTAACAATCTTTTTGATTTCATTCTGTTTAAATTGTGCTTTGGAAACGCCTGTTCTAATTTTTTGACTCCCAGATTCAATTCCATAACCAAGCCAATTTATCCCTGCTCGTTTCATCTTTCTTAATATTCTTTCATTCACAGTGTTTATCCTGGCATAAGCCCAGATATTCAAATCCTGGTCTCTTTGGGCTAATAAATCACATAATTGATTAACTCTATCTGAATTAATAGCGAACAATTCATCGCAAAACTTGATGTTTTTAACTTTATACTTATTAACCAACAAATCTATCTCTTCAACTATTTTTTCTACGCTCCGAAAACGAATTCCTGGTTTATTATCATATAAAGCACGAATATTACAATAAGTACAATTATACGGGCAACCAAAGCTTGTATAAATAGCGGCGTAAGGTGTTCTTTCATTTATATGACCAAAACAGTGCCAGTTATGAGCTCGATATTTATCCATGGACAAAAGATCCCAAGCGACGAAAGGAAGTTCATCAAGATTTTCAACTAAATCTCCCCAGCCATTTCCAATTACTTCTTTTTCCTCATTAAGATACCAAAGACCATTAATCTTAAAATCTTTTCTTTTTTTATCTGATTTTAGCGCCTTCAAAAGATTTAAAATTGTATAAAAACTTTCGCCCCTGCCAACAAAATCAGTTCTTTCTTCTCTTAAAGTTTTTTCAGGAAGAGCTGAAGGATGAATACCAGTAAGAATTGTTTTGATCTGAGAAGCTTTCTTTTTTAATGCTTTAAGAATTTCCCCAGTGACAACCATTAAAGGAGTTGAAGAAGCCGAAGGATTAGCTCCAGCCACCACAATATTTACTAAAAGAGGATTAATTTCAATAATTTTATCAGCTGTTCCTTTGGCATTTAAACCATCTGTCTCCATGTCCAATATTTTTACTGAATAACCCTTTTCTCGAATAAAACCAGCAACCAATCCGCCAATGACAGGTGGTTCTATTGCCGATAAAGTCTGACTTAAATCCCCATAAATTTCTTTAGGATTTCCCGGTTTAATTATCAATAAATCTATGCTTTTTGGCATTTCTTTAAAATATTTAAATATTAGAAAACTGATTTCTCTTTATAATTTGATATCCTTTTATCAATTCGGCGATCCCATCTTGTAAAGAATATTCTGGCCTAAAACCGGTTTTCTCAATCTTGACATTACTAACAATATAATTTCTTTTATCAGGATCCTCTCCGATCTCTGATTCTATAAAAACAAAATCAGGGACCTGTTTTTTTATCTTTTCACAAAGCTCCAATTTGTTTAAATTAGCTTCGTCTAACCCTAAATTATAGGGCTCATTCTTCATTTTGTCGAAATTCCTTAAACAATATATAAATGCCCTAGCCACATCCCGAACATGAATATAATTCCTATTAAATTGGGCCTCAAATAAAACAATGCATTTATCATTAACGGCTCTATAGACAAAATCGTTAACTAAAAGGTCTAATCTCATCCTCGGGCTGATGCCAAAGACGGTGGCTAATCTTAGGGTGATAGAATTTCCAGCTTCCAGAATGACTTTTTCAGCTTCTACTTTAAATCGACCATATAAAGAAATAGGATTTAAAGGAGTATTTTCATCACAATAGATTCCTTCTTGGCCTATTCCGTACCCGCTATTAGTTGTCGGGAAAATAATTCTTTGGTCATTGCTGCGAATTTTCAATAGCATTTTTATTGCCTCTAAATTAGTAGTTCTGGCTCCAATCGGATCTTTATCACACAAAGAAGCACCAGTTAAACAAGCCAAAGGAAAAATATAATCCATATCCTTTAAATATTTTGAAATCAAATTTACATCCCTCGCATCGCCCCGAACTATAGTTAATTTTTTATCATAACAGCAATTTAATAAAGCACTCTGGTTATACATAAAATTATCAATCACAATAACCTCATATCCTTCTTTTAAGAGTTCTGGAACTAAAACTGCACCAATATATCCCGCTCCTCCGGTTACTAAAATTTTTTTTGTCATAGTTTTGATTTCTTATTTATTATAAAAAACCACTTTATTGTTTCCTTCAATCCTTCTTCAAAATTTGTTTTCGCAATAAAACCAAATTCTTTTTGAGCTTGAGTAGTATCAAGCATTCGTCGTGGTTGACCATCTGGTTTTGTGGCATCCCAACGAATTTCACCTTTAAAATTCATCAACTTACAAATTAAGCTAACTAAATCTTTTATGGAAATTTCCATTGCTGAGCCCAAATTCACAGGCTCAGGTTTATCATATCTTTCAGTTGCTAACAAAATCCCTTCAGCTCCATCTTCAACATATAAAAATTCCCTTGTTGCTTTACCTGTGCCCCAAACTTCAATATATTCTTTGTTTTCTTTTTTTGCGTCGGCTACTTTTTTAATCAAAGCAGGAATAACATGAGATGACTTTGGATCAAAATTATCCTCTGGTCCATACAAATTAACTGGCATTAAAAATATAGAATTAAATCCATATTGATCCCGATATGCCTGAGATTGAACTAAAAGCATTTTTTTTGCTAAACCATAAGGCGCATTAGTCTCTTCTGGATAACCATTCCATAAATTTTCTTCTTTAAATGGAACTGGGGTAAATTTTGGATAACAGCATATAGTTCCTAAGGCAACAAATTTCTCTACTCCTGCCTGCCTCGCAGCCTCCATAAGCTGAATTCCCATTATAAGATTATCATAAAACATTTCTCCAGGAATCTCTCTATTTAATCCAATCCCTCCAACTTTTGCTGCTAAATGAATGACCAAATTTTGCCCTTGAACAGCTTTCTTACAATTCTCCCATTTTCTTAAATCTAATTCTTCTGTTGTAGGTAAAAACAGATTTTCTTTCGGTATTTTTCTTTTTTCTAATAAATTCTTGACCAAGTGTTTTCCTAAAAAGCCATGAGCACCAGTAACTAAAATTTTCTTTTTTAATAAATTAATCATTTTATTCAAAATTGTTTTTTGTTTTAAATCCGCCGTTTTTTAAATGAACTTCTCTTTTTGCCTCCTCTAAATCAGATTGAACCATTTCTTTTACCAACTCCTTAAATAATATCTTTAACTTCCATCCTAATTTTTCTCTAGCTTTAGTTGGGTCACCCAACAATGATTCTACTTCAGCTGGTCGGAAATATTTCGGATCAATTTCTATTATTGTTTTTCCAGTTTTTTTATCTACCCCATTTTCATTTAATCCTTCTCCCTGCCACTCTAAATCAATCCCAATTTCTTTAAAAGCAATCTGGCAAAATTCTCTAACAGAATGTTGCTCACCAGTTGCTATTACAAAATCATCAGCTTTTGACTGCTGAAGTATTAACCACATTGCCTCAACACTATCTCTGCTATGTCCCCAATCTCTTTTAGCATTGAGATTGCCCAAATATAACTTATCTTGCAATCCTAAACTAATCCTGCTAGCAGCCCGAGTAATCTTTCTAGTAACAAATGTTTCACCGCGCCGCGGGCTCTCATGATTGAAAAGTATCCCATTGCACGCAAAAATATTATAAGCCTCTCTATAATTGACAGTTATCCAATAAGCATATAATTTAGCTACCCCATAAGGACTTCTTGGATGAAAAGGTGTATTCTCATTCTGCGGCGTCTCATCTGGTTTTCCAGAAAATAATTCACTTGTTGAAGCTTGATAAAATTTTGTTTTTTTCTCTAAACCAAGGATTCTGATGGCTTCCAATAATCTCAAACACCCCAAACCATCAGCATCTGCTGTGTATTCAGGCATTTCATAAGATACTTGAACATGAGACATAGCTGCTAAATTATATATTTCATCTGGTTGAATGCTCTGAACAATCTTTGTTAAGTTTGTTGAATCAGTCATATCACCATAATGAAGAATAAATCTGCGCCCCTTTTTATGAGGGTCTTGATAAAGATGATCAATCCTTTCCGTATTAAAAGAAGAAGAACGTCTTTTAATACCATGAACTTCATATCCCTTTTTAAGAAGAAACTCGGCTAGATAAGAACCATCTTGCCCTGTTACTCCAGTAATTAAAGCTTTTTTCATAATAATATTTTAAAATTTATTTTATTCAAATTTATTGAAATAGCTTTTTTAAATTTGCTTTAATAGCTTCAAAAATATAAACGGGGTTTTTTAATCTTACTATATTTCTAAAGATAAACTTTGGAGATAAGAAAAATTGCAAATTAGCTTTATGAACAATCTCTTGCAATTCTTTACTTGATAAATGAGGATAATTTATATTAGCAGAACGTGCTACATCTACTGCTACATAATCCCCACCAGTAATCCAATTTTCTTCCTTCGCCATATTATAAAACTCTGTTCCGGGAAAAGGACTACAAACATTAAACATAACTTGATCTGGATTAATTTCTTTAATTTTCTCCAAAGTTATTCTAATTGTTTCTTTGGTCTCTAAAGGACTCGCACCCAATAATATATTCAGTTTAACAAAAATCTTGTATTTCTTCAATAAATTAATTCCTTCTATGAGTTTTTCTACTGTTTCGTCTTTTTTTGTATAATTTAATATTTCTTGTACAAAAGACTCAACTCCTATATCCACATATTTACAACCAGCTTCACTTAAAGCTTTAACGATTTCTTCATCCAAGTGATCCGCTCTAGACAAGCATCCCCAGACTAAATTTAGGTCTTTAATTCCATTACAAACTTCTAAAATTCTTTCTTTGCCCAAAACAAATTGATCGTCCATAATACTTATGGACTTATATCCTTCTTTCTTCAATAATTTGAATTCTTTAATAATATTAGAAGCACTTCTTAGCCTTACTGGTGGTTTTGTTTCGTGAGTTTTTTTAAATTCAAGTTCTCTACAAAAACTTAAAGCGCAAGGCACACAATATATGCATCGATGAGGACATCCTCTAGAGGTAAGCATTATTGTAAATGGCTTAGAGCCAAGTTTAGGGTTATAAAATTTATTTCTTTTAATTAAGTGCCTTTCAGGAAATGGAAGAGAGTCTAAGTCATCAATAATATCCCTAGCTTCATTATGTACAATTTTATTTTGCTCAAAATAAGAAATTCCTTTGATGTCTTCTAAGGGTTTTTTGTTTGAAATGGCATCTATTAGATCAACCATCGTAATATCTGGTTCACCTCTTACTACATAAGTATTTTTATTAATAATAAATTTGTCAGTGAAAAAAGTAGGTGCTGGACCTAAGAATATAATGATTTTATTTTTTTCAATCTCTTGAATCCTCTTTGCAAAATCAATATCTGTCTCCATAGACAAATTAACAGAAAATATTAAATAAATATCGCTTTTATCCGAAGAAATAAAATCCCTGAATGAATTATCATTTTTAAAATACAAAAAATCTTGATTATAATGAACTTGGTATTTTTTTTCTAAGAGAGCGAGAATAATCAATATATAAATATTTGGAAAAGTATAGTTTGTATAACTACATCCAAAAATTCGTTCTGCTTGTTTTTTATCCTGACCAATAGGTTCAATGTAAGAAATTTTCATTTTTTTATAAAGCTTTTAAGAAGGTAGAAATTAATAATCCCATTTATCCATCCTAATGACCTAAATAAAGAAAAAAATGGTAAAAATGCTCCAATAAATACTTTTTTCTTCTTAAAAAAGAACTTAATTTCATTTAATTGAAATAGGTACATAGCAAAAACAGTAATTCCTACTAAAATTAAAAAGTCTTTATTTATCAATGAAATGAGCAAAAAAAAGATAAAAAGTAAATTTAAAGGTAATTCTAGAAAATACTGAAAACTAGAAACTTTATCTCCTTTCCAACGTTTTGGATATTT
>Ga0268280_1000711_pt1 | contig 25759 bp, 28 predicted proteins | sample saktaG_9_FD_190139 | JGI IMG/M metagenome (GOLD analysis project Ga0268280, IMG submission 190139) | Saline water microbial communities from Sakinaw Lake, British Columbia, Canada - sak_2011_5_24_40m | ecosystem: Environmental > Aquatic > Non-marine Saline and Alkaline > Saline ... | reverse complement strand
GGCGAGCTCGTCATGAAGGGGCTCCATTCCATAGACGAGATAGCCTACGTGAGGTTCGCTTCCGTTTACAGGCAGTTCAGGGACGTCGGACAATTCATGAAGGAACTCAAAACTTTCCTGAGATGAGAGAAGCCCTGTATTACGAAAAGACCGGCTCCGAAAAGGTCCGTTGCCATCTCTGCCCTTATGAATGTATCATCCCGCCCGGCGGCAAAGGCGCCTGCGGCATACGGCGGAATGTCGACGGAATTCTCTACAGTCTCATATACGGTAAGACCACCGGACTTTCGCTAGACCCCATAGAAAAGAAACCCCTGTATCATTATCATCCCGGAGAAGAGATACTTTCATTAGGGACTCGCGGCTGTAATCTTCACTGTGATTTCTGCCAGAACTGGCACATATCTCAGGATGTAGACGGCCCCACTGAAGATATAACATCCCCGGAGGTCGTCCGAAAGGCAAAGGAGCTCGGCTCTTTCGGTATAGCCTACACCTATAATGAACCATTCATATGGTATGAATTCGTACTGGATACCGCGAAGCTCGCCCGCAGGGACGGGTTAAAGAATATTCTTGTGACGAACGGTTTTGTGAACAGGGCTCCGTTGGAAGAGATGCTCCCATATATAGACGCTATGAACATAGATCTGAAAGCTTTCGATGAGGATTTTTATGCGAAGATATGTAAAGGAAGATTGAAACCGGTGCTGGATGTTATAAAGATATCGGCCAAGGCGTGTCATGTGGAGCTGACCAATCTTATCATACCGACATTGAACGATTCGGAAGGCTCCGTGAGAAAGATGGTCGATTGGATATGTGATAATCTCGGAGCGGAAATGCCCCTGCATCTATCAAGGTACTTTCCGTGTTACAAAATGGATCTGCCGCCCACACCGATAGAGACAATAAAAAGAGTGGAGCGTATAGCGAAAGAAAAATTGAAGTACGTCTATATCGGCAACGCTTAATAGGGACAGCGCCCTATTTTTGTTCAAGTTGGCATATGGGAAAATAGGGCGCTGTCCCTAATTTTGGTAATACTTCTCCGACTCTTCCAACTTTATAGCTAATTTTGCCTTATCTTCTAAACCCTTCAGCCACTTCTCCATGATCTGGTTTGATCGGGCTTCGCGCACCACTTTCGAATACTCTTCCTTCTCCTTGCCGAATGTTTCTTCGTCCGCAGCCTTTTTATCGACCACTTGGAATATTATATAGCCCTTATTTATCTCCACGGGCTTGGACAGTTCGAGATCTTTCAGCCCGTATGATGCCTCCACTATAATGGGCACATCGCCCACGGCTTCGACGGTATCTTTTATTGAGAAGAAGTCCGTATCTTTGATGGTCAAACCCAGCTTCGAGGCCGCTATTGAGAACGTCTCGCCTTTATTTAAAGTCTTTTCCGCAAGCTCTTTATATATCTCGCCGCCCTTTTCTTTAAGCATCTTCCTAGCCTCGATCTCTTTGAGGAACTTTTCTATATCGGCTTTTGACTCTTCAAATGTTGCCGGGCGGTCGGGGATCGCACCCTTCAGATTGGATTTTACTATGAGCTCATTCTTATTTTTGTCGTAAAAATCTTTTGCGGCAATCTCATCTATATTGATCTTATCGAGGTAGTTTTTTGGCTCGAGCAGGATATACGAGATCTTGATCTTCGCGAACTCTTTTTTGTAGTCAGATAGAATATCATCGTCTGTTAACTTGATATCTTTGCTGAAAGAGGCTGATAATCTCTGCAGTGCCAGGTTCTGCCTGACTATCTCCTCAAAAGCCCTGGGCTCAAGGCCTATGTTGTTCCTCAGCATATACGCGTAGAATTTATCATCAAATACCCCGTTCCTTATGAAGAGAGGGTGACTCTTCAGGGCTTCAATGACCTCTTTATCGGATACTTTTATACCGGCTTTCTTGACCTCCTCCATCATCAATATCCTGTCCCACGCGAGTTTCGCCAGGATCGGCTTATTGGAGAGAAGAGCGTCGAGCACTTTGGGCTGGTTAAAGTAGTTCAATATGATCTGGCTCCTTACGCCCGAAAGGGCGTTGGAGAGTTCGTCGAACGAAACTTTTCTATTGTTTACAAAACCGACGTATCCCGGGCCCTTATCTTTGGAACGCGAAGAACTGGCGCCGCCCCATAGCACAAAAGCGGGCACTATGATTATAACGAGCCCCCACAATATGATCTTCATCACTATCTTTTTTCTGAATAATTTAAGCATATATCCCCTTCTTTTATTCATCAATTATACAAGAAAAATTGACAAAGTCGAGAGCAATATGTTAGAGTGAATCATTATGAAGGATCTGAAGAAGGAATTGGCGGAGTACGGCAGGAAGGTATATGCCAGGAAGCTAGTCATAGGCGCCGGCGGGAATATAAGCGCGCGGCGCGGCAACAAGATCTACATCAAAGCTAGCGGCGTCTCGCTGGAAAACTCCCGGCCCTCTGATTACAATGAAGTTGACCTAAAGACAGGCAAGGCGACCTGCTTCAACAGGCCATGCAGCATCGAGATACCGATGCATCTGGCCTGCTACAGGGCAAGGCCCGACATCGGCGCGGTTATACATATCCATCCCGTATATGGCACTATTTTAGGAATAATGGGCGTAAAACTCGGCTACATATCATACGAATTCATGTGCGCGATGAGGTCGGAGGTTCCGACGATAAACTATAAGAGCGCCGGCTCTCGTGCTCTCGCCGAAGCAGTCGAAAGTGCCATCAAAAAATATAATGGCGTGTTGCTGAAGAACCACGGCACGATAGTCGTGGGCGTAGACCTGGGCCAGGCCTACGAGAGGGCTCTTGCGTTGGAGAGAGCGGCCAAGACCTATATACTCTCCGGATTGTCGGGTAAAGTATCGTTAATACCAAAGGAAGAACTGAAGCGCCTGTCGAAGTGTTGATCCTTCGGCAAAAGCTCAGGATCAATGGTGAGCACAGTCGAACCATTGACTTTATTCATTACAGTATGATAATATAATCACGGATAACAAAGGAAACTGATATGGCAAATACTATGAAAAAAATAAAATTAGGGCTTCCCAAGGGCAGTCTGCAGGAAGCTACGGTCAGGATGTTTAAGAAGGCCGGATTCGTGATAGGCATAAGCGAGAGGTCTTATTTTCCGTCGGTGGACGATGAGGAGATAGAGGCGATACTCTTCAGGGCCCAGGAGATGTCCAGGTACGTCGAAGACGGCATCCTCGATGTCGGCATCACAGGCAACGACTGGATATTGGAGAACTCTTCTAATGTCGTAAGAGTGGCGGAACTTATATACGCGAAGCAGAGCATGAGGCCCGTCAGGTGGGTTCTCGCAGTGCCTGAAGGATCAAAGGTCAAGAGCGTAAAGGACCTGCGCGGCAAGAGAATAGCCACCGAGCTTGTGAATGTGACAAAGAATTATCTTAAGAAGCACAAGGTAAGAGCCGACGTGGAGTTCAGCTGGGGCGCCACGGAGGTTAAAGCTATCATAGGCATAGACGCTATAGTGGAAGTCACCGAGACCGGTTCTTCGCTCAGGGCGAACAAGCTGAGAGAAGTGGCGACCGTCTGCGAATCTACAACACAGCTCATAGCGAATAGAAAGAGCTGGATGAATCCCTGGAAGAGGGCGAAGATAGAGAACATGGCCCTTCTCTTAAAAGGGGCCATCATGGCCGAGGAAAAGGTCGGGCTAAAGATGAATGTCGCCAAGAAAGACCTGAAAGCAGTATTGGCTCTCCTGCCGGCGATGAAGATGCCCACCATATCGGCTCTTTCAGACCCTAACTGGTGCGATGTGGACACTATCATCGACGAGAAGACCGCCAAGAGAATAATACCGGAACTGAAGAGAGCGGGTGCAGAAGGCATTATAGAGTACCCTTTAAATAAAGTCATCTATTAGGTGCTAGGAGGTGATCTGACATGCCGTGCGGAAGGAAGAGAAAAAGAGCGAAGATGGCGAAGCACAAGAGAAAAAAGAGGATGAGAAGAGATCGCCATAAGAAGAAATAGCAGCACAATAGTAGTTATCATAATTGCCGCATTCTGTTATTTAAGCAGTTCCGAAGCGGCACGCGATGTATCGTCAAAAGGGGAAATGTCGTCCGGGGACTTCAGGTACGAGAAGAAGAGAAGTTCTCCGGACGCTTCCTCCAAAGCGCTTGCCCATTACACGATGGGCATTATTTATGATAACGAGGGAAGGTCAAGCGAAGCCATACGCGAATATAAGGCGGCGCTGGCCCTTGAGCCCAAAGTGAGTTATCTTCACTCCAGGCTCGGAGTGGACTTTTTTTTAGCTAAGGATATAGATAGGGCGGTCGAAGAGTTCAACACCGCTAAATCCCTCGACCCCAACGATACAAAACCGAGATTTTTGCTTGCGCTCGCGTACACGGCGCTGAATAAACTAGACCTCGCTCAAAAAGAGTACGAGGATGTAGTCCGGATAAATCCTAACGACATAGCGGCGTTAGGCTCTTTGGCAGATCTCCTGGTCGTGCAGGAGAAGATGACGGATGCCGTCGGGATATACGAGAAACTGATAGAAAAAGAGAAGGGCTCGAGCCTATTATATTTTAACCTCGGCGTCATCTACTCTCGTCTCGGCAAGCCGGATCCGGCCATAGCCATGCTGAAAAAAGCGATAGAACTGGATTCGGAGTATCTCGAGGCATATATAGGCTTGGGAGTGCTCCTGGAGATGAAGAAGGATACCCCCGGAGCCATCTCTAATTTTGAAAAAGCGGTAAGCATAGACCCTCTTAATATAAAGGTCTATTATTCTTTGGGCAATTTGTACTACCGCGCCAAAAGATACGATGACGCGGCGCGTCAATACGAACTTTTAATAAAACTGAACCCTAAGGACCTTGAAGCTTACATGCAATGGTCCGGGGCTTATATAAGGGAGAAGAAGCAAGAAGAAGCAATAGCGGTGTTGGATAGGGCTCTTTCAGAGGGCATTAAAGACACGTCCCTGTACCTCGCGCTCGGATACGCTTACAGCGAAGATCTCCGCAAAGAAGACGCGTTGAAATATTACAGGATGGCTCTCGATATGAGCCCGGACAGCGCATTAGTTCGCTTTCATATGGGCGCATATTATGATAAGATAAGAGAACGCCCCCTTGCGGAAAGCGAGCTTCGCGAGGCGATAAGGCTCGATCCGAAGTTTTCGGACGCGTATAATTACCTCGGCTACATGTACGCCGAAGAAGGATCGAACCTGGACGAAGCGGTCACCCTCGTGAAGAAGGCCCTCGAGCTGGAGCCGAATAACGGAGCGTACATAGATTCGCTGGGCTGGGCGTATTTTCAAAAGGGCAACTTCAGCGAGGCGTTGATAGAATTAGAGAAGGCGGTAAAACTCGAGCCGGAAGACCCGGTAATAAAAGAGCATTTGAAGAGCGCGAAGGATAAATTAAAAAAGAAGAGCAAATAGACTTATGGCTGAGAAACCGGATATAAAAGAGCTGAAGAAGAAGGCGGTCGGGATCCGCAAGGATCTACTGAAGATGCTTACTGCCGCCGGATCGGGACACACCGGAGGAAGCCTATCGATAGTCGACATACTTGTTGTGCTCTATTATTATGAGATGCGCAATGAACCAAAAGATCCAAAATGGCCCGGACGGGACAGGTTCCTGCTTTCCAAAGGGCATGCATGTCCGGCCCTGTATGCCGTTCTGGCAGATAAGGGATATTTTAATAAAGAAGATCTTTGGGGTTTGAGAAAACTGGGAAGCAAGTTACAGGGCCATCCCCAGATAGGGCTTGCCGGGATAGAGATATCGAGCGGCTCTCTCGGACAGGGTCTCTCTATAGCCAACGGCATGGGCCTGGCGGCGCGCCTTGATAAGTCGGATACGAGGATATACTGTCTGATGGGCGACGGTGAGACGAACGAGGGCCAGGTATGGGAGGCTGCCATGACCGCATCCCACTACAAATTGGACAACCTCTGCGCCATTATAGATTACAATAAACTCCAGATAGACGGATTCTGTTGTGAGGTCAAGGATATGGGCGCATACCTCGACAAGTGGAAGGACTTCGGCTGGAACGTTATAGAGACCGATGGTCACGACATAGAGAAACTTATAAAAGCATTCGACAAGGCCAAGACCGTTAAGGGAATACCGACGGTAATAGTCGCCCATACCGTAAAAGGTAAGGGCGTTTCATTTGTAGAGAATAAAGTGGAGTGGCACGGCATAGCGCCCAAAAAAGAAGAATATGAAAAAGCCGTGAAGGAATTAGACGAAGAGCTGAAAAAAATATAAGGAGATTTTTCATGATACCTCGAAGATGGAAGATGTATTTTAAGATGTATTGGGTAAAGATAGTGATCATAGCGGTTGTGTTGTTAGTGGTTGTGCTGGCCGTGGTGGGCTTGAACTCGCTGGAATCGTATTACAGGAATATCACTCTTGCCACTATGCCTGTCAATCTCCTGATGGTCGCGCTGAACGCCGTCATATTCGTATTCATGTATATGACATTCATGAAAGGCGGATTTTCAAAGCTAAGCAACAAGCTGAGAGTGCGCGGCGACTTTGTCAATGTGAAGTGGTCCGACGTCATAGGTATGGAGAACGTCAAAGAAGAGGCGATGGAAGTCGTTCAATTGATAAAAGACAGAGTGCGCGTTAAGAAGATCGGCGGTAAGATCCTGCGGGGCTTGTTGATGTTCGGACCTCCGGGCTGCGGAAAGACATATCTGGCGAAGGCCATAGCTACCGAGGCCGGGATGCCTTTGGTATCTATGTCCGGCAGCGAATTTGTAGAGATATTTGTAGGAGTCGGCGCGGCCCGCGTAAGAGGGCTATTTAAAAAAGCGAGAGAGCTCGCGTACGGCCACGGTGGATGTATAATATTTATTGATGAGCTTGACGCCATAGCCCGCAAGAGGGTCTTCTCGGCGTTCGGCGGGACCGAAGAGACGAACTCCACGCAGAACCAACTCCTGGCGGAGATGGACGGGCTGCAGGAACTAAAAGATAAACATGGCGAGCCTTCTCCGGAACAGAATATCATAGTGATCGGCGCAACGAACGCCCCGGAAGATACCATAGACAGGGCATTGCGCCGTCCGGGACGTTTTGACAGGATCGTTTATATAGAAAAACCCGGCCTCGAAGACAGGGAGAAGCTCTTCACTTACTATCTAGGAAAGGTCGAAGCCGATAAATCTCTCGATATAGGACGGCTCGCGAGAAAAGCGATAGACAAATCACCCGCCGACATAGAGAACATCGTAAAAGAATCCGCTTTAGTGGCCACAAAGAACGGCCGTGACAAAGTTATACTTGAAGATTTAAGCGAGGCCATGGAAAGGATCGATATCGGATTGAAGCGAAAGATCACGATGACGTCGCATGAGAGGGAGGTGACCGCCTGTCACGAGGCCGGTCACGCAGTGGTCGTTTATATACTCCATCCTACCGACGATGTCTTTAAGATATCGATCATACCGAGGAAGGATACTCTCGGCGTAGTATACCATCCGCCCAGAGAGGAGCTTTACCACCAAACAAAAGATAAGCTCTTGGCCGACATAATGGTATCTTTGGCCGGCTATATGGCGGAAAAGATGCGGTTTAATATGACATCGAGCGGATGCGAGAACGATTTTCAGAAAGCGATGTGGGTCGCGCATCGTATGGTCTGGCAGGTCGGGATGAGTGATGCCGGGTTACTGGGCGATTACACGATCATCCCCGAATCCCAGCTCTCCGACAACATAAAGGAACAATTAAACCAGGAGACGCAAAAGATAATACAGAGATGCCTGAAATCGGTCGAAGAGCTTCTGGTAAAAGAAAAGCCGGTCCTTGAAAGGCTCATAAAAGAACTCTTGTCCAAAGAGGAGCTGGAATATGACGAAGTAGAGGCCATATTCAACGAATTCGGCAAGACGCACGTGAAGAGCGCATGGTAAGAAGCAGCGCCATAAGAGGCTTTGTTCTGTTCTTTGGAATAGTTTTCCTGTCGGTATCTCTTTGCGGATGCAACTCTACTTATCCGCGGGACAAGATCAAGGAATCCATAATAAAGATCTGTAAAGAGGAGTACAAGTCGGACGTTTTGGTTGAGACGTCAGGCAGGACGATGATGATATATCTTCCCCTCTCGGATCTCATGGATTTTTCGTTCGCTCTTTCCAAGACAGCCAGCGACAAGATCAACGATGTCATTTTCAGTGCCGCCAGGGTCGCTCTGTCGACGGATGCCAAGATAGACTTCTACTGTGTCATAGCGCATGACACAAAGATGCCGGAGCTCCAGATAATCATCATAAAGAGCGTCGAGGATGTGAAGAGGCTCTTTGCCAATGATATCTCGAGAGGCGAGTACATGAAGCGCATGTTGATAGACCTGCGCTGGAGCCCGCAAGCCAAGAAGGAGCAGGTGGTAAAAGAGATATTCAGCAAGATGAACCTCGATCCAAAATGGCAGGACCAGGTAATGGCGGACTTTTTCAGAAGCGAGCCGACATCGCTTGGAGATATAGGCTACTGGGGCAACAAGTTTTATATAAAAGATATAACGCTTGCCGAATTCCTCGCGGAGCAGACAGCGAACAGGGTCAAGCTGGAGTTCAGGGAAGAGAAAAATTTAAAAGAGAACTTTTTACTGAAGACCGTTAAAGGTATTTATATCTTTAGGAACGGCAAGCGTCTCTTCAGATTTGAAGTTTACGCCGAACGGAGCGCATCCGGCACCACCAGCGCTATAGAGGATTCGGATAAGATATTTGAGACGGTCCTTTCGATAGCAGGCCATGTGATACATGGATATCGTTTTAACGATTACGACGGCGTGGAAGTCTTTGACCAGAAAGAAGGAAGGTCTATAGAAGTAAATCCGGATGAGCTGGAAGCGTTCAGGACTAAAAAGTTAAGACTAAAAGAGATAGGTATATAAGATGAGCGAGACGAAATACAAGATGGTGCCGACTAGAGACGGCTTCGGGCATGGCCTGGTGGAGCTGGGCAAGATCAATAAGGATGTGGTGGTGCTCTCCGCCGACCTCACCGAATCTACCAGGGCCAATTGGTTCAAAAAAGAGTTCCCGGACCGTTTCTTTGGTCTCGGCGTGGCCGAACAGGACATGATAGGCGTCGCTGCCGGATTTGCTCTTATGGATAAGACCCCTTTTGCCTGTACGTTCGGCGTATTCGCGTCGGGCCGGGCCTGGGACCAGATAAGAGTGTCGGTAGCGTATATGAATCTCAACGTGAAGATCGTAGGTACGCACGGCGGCATTTCAGTGGGCCCGGATGGCGCCACTCACCAGGCGCTCGAAGAGATATCGCTGATGAGGATATTGCCGAATATGACCGTCATAGTTCCCTGTGACGCGATCGAGGCTAAGAAGGCGACGATAGCCGCAGCCGATCATAAGGGGCCCGTATATATAAGGCTCGGTAGGTCCGGCGCTCCAGTAATAACTCAGGAAGCGGACATATTTAAGATAGGCAAGGCCAGCGTCATGAAAGACGGCAAAGACGTGACTATATTCGCGTGCGGTACTATGGTCTATGAGTCGCTCGTCGCCTGCGAAGCTTTAAGCAAGGAAGGCATAGATGCGCGTCTTGTAAATATCCATACGCCAAAGCCCCTAGATAAAGATTGTATAATAAAAGCGGCCAAAGAGACGGGTGCGGTAGTTACAGCCGAAGAGCATACGATAGCCGGCGGCCTCGGCAGCGCCATCTCGGAAATCTTAGTCGAAAATTGTCCCGTTCCTGTAAAGTTCGTTGGTGTCAGGGATAAATTTGGTTTATCCGGCGAGCCGGAAGAGCTCTTCGAGCACTTCGGTCTCAAAGCGAAGAACATTGTTCGGGCCGCAAAAGACGCGATCGCAATGAAGCGGTAGACACTCTTTATGGATAGCATCACTGTTAAAGCTCCTGCGAAAGTAAATTTATTCCTCAAGGTCCTCGGCAAAAGGAAAGACTCCTATCATAATATTCTGACCGTATTTGAGCGGATATCGCTTGCCGATACGATCAAAATATCGAAGATCCCCAAAGGCATAGTCGTCAGGTCCGACAAGCTCATCACGCGGGATGTGAGGGATAACCTGGTATATAAGGCGGCCGAAGAGGTTTTGAAGCGCGGCAAGGTACTGTCCGGAGTAAAGATCGAGATAAAGAAGCGCATTCCGGTCTCATCAGGGCTTGGCGGAGGCAGTTCGGACGCCGCTTCGACCATTATAGGCGTAAATAGACTATTCGGGCTCAGATTAGAGAGCAAGGCCCTATTTAATATGGGAAGACGATTGGGCGCTGACGTGCCTTTCTTCCTGCTCGATACGCCGCTTGCCATAGGCAGGGGCAGAGGAGACGTGCTGGAGGCCGTAAGATCGAGGAATAGGCTATGGCACCTTATAATAAAGGCCGGCAATAAGACCTCTACAAAGGATATTTATCGCGCCTTTGACAGAATGTCGAAGCACTTGACACCTAGAATGGAGAGTGCTAAAATACGAATCCCTTCGAAGTTATGGTTGGACTATGCCCGGGCAGAGTCCATACTCCACAACGACCTCGAAAGAGTGGCTTTGTTGAAAAAAGGCGCTATAAGCAGGATATCGAAGAGCTTGGCACAACTATTATGTAAGAGGATGATCATCTCCGGAAGCGGACCAAGCTTATTTTGCTTGTACAGGACCAGAAGGGAGGCGATCAAGGCTAAAGACTTGGTTTTTAGAAGCGTAAGCGCCCGGTCAAGGACGGGCTGGCAGATATTTGTAGCTTAAAAAGGAGTTCACAAGGCATGGAAATCAACGAAGTCAGAGTTTTTTTGAAGGAAGGACAGGACAGGAAATTAAAAGCGTACGCTACCCTTACGTTCGATAAGTCATTCGTTGTGCGTAATGTCAAAGTTATCGAAGGCACCAAGGGTCTCTTCGTGGCGATGCCGTCGAGAAGGTTGAAAGAGTCCTGCCAGAAATGTAATTTCAAGAACGCCATCAGATCTAAATATTGCAATCAATGCGGTACCCAGCTCCCTCAATACGTTGAGCCGAAACCGGTATCGCCGGCCGATAATTCGCAAAGACAATCCGAGCATAGGGACATAGCCCATCCGATAACAACAGATTTCAGGGAATATATACAGAAGAAGGTCCTCGCGGCATATGAGGAAGAGAAGAAGACGCCGTCGTCTCATCAGTCGGCTATTCCTAGCTCCACGAGCGCTCCGAGCGCGTCAAGCGCGCCAAGCCCTTCTCGTACCTCTAATAGCGGCCATTACGAGGATGATGATATAGAATTGTAAGGATCACAAGCGCTGCCCGGTAGTGTAATGGTAGCACACGAGAATTTGGGTCTCGGCGTTAAGGTTCGAATCCTTACCGGGCAACCATAAACGACGCATAATCTTATGAAAAACACGATCGCGATAATACTTGCCGCAGGGCGAGGTACGAGGATGAAGTCCGATACGCCGAAAGTCCTGCACACTATCCTCGGGAAGCCGCTGATATCTTATGTGACAGGCGCGGTATCCCGCGCCTCCGTAAAAGATATAGTTGTAGTGGCGGGTTTCGGAAGCGATAAAGTAAAGGATCTCTTTAAGGGCACAAAGGTCAAGACCGTGGTGCAGAAGAAGCTCCTGGGCTCAGCCGATGCCGTAGGCGCGGCTAAGAAAGAGATCAGACCTAAGTGCGACGTTCTGGTAGTCTACGGCGATACGCCGTTGATAACGGAAGAGACGTTAAAGAAGCTCATTGAAAAACATAGAACTTCAGCCGCAAGCCTTACGCTGCTTACCGCGACACTAAAGGACCCATCAGGATACGGAAGGATAATAAGAGATACCGACGGCAGGATAACGAAGATAGCCGAGGACAGCGAGGTCCGTGAATATAAGAAAGAGATCAGGGAGATAAACGTAGGCACATGCGTATTCGCCTCCGACGATCTGCTCGGTGCCCTTAAAGATATACGATGCGAGAACAGTAAAAGAGAGTACTATCTTACCGATGCGGTCAAGATACTATCCGCGCGGGGTAAGAAAGTGGAATCCGTAGCTGTGGAAAATATAGACGATATGACAGGTATCAATTCCAGGGTCGAATTGGCCGCTGCCACAAATGTGATGAAGAAGAGAATTATGGAAGAGTTGATGGTGTCGGGAGTCACCATCCAGGATCCCGCGACGACTACCATATATCCCGGCGTCTTGATAGGTAAGGATACCGTTATATATCCGAACACTATAATAGAGTCCGATGTCAGAATAGGCGAGAATTGTCACATAGGTCCGTTTGCGCGTCTTCGCGGCGGAACCAGGCTTGGCGACAGGACTGAAGTGGGTAATTTTGTGGAGCTGGTCCGTACCCAGGTAGCGGGATCTACCAAGATAAAACATCATACTTACCTGGGCGACGCGAAGGTCGGTAGACTTGTCAATATCGGCGCCGGAGTTATAACGGCCAACTATGACGGCAAGAATAAGAACAAGACCTTCATAGGGGACGGCTCTTTCATAGGGGTGGGGGCCATACTTATCGCCCCGGTCAAAATAGGAAAGAAGGCCCTTGTGGGGGCGGGCTCTGTGATATTAAAAGGACAGAATGTTAAAGATGGCACGACCGTAGTGGGAGTGCCCGCGAAAATTTTGAAGAGAAGATCAGGCGACTAATGAAGGGAGCTATGGCGATGAAGAATCATCTATTGATCTTTACCGGAAATTCAAACAGGAAATTGGCTGCGGATATATGTAAACACCTGAAGGTAAAGCTTGGCGGCGCGTCAATAGACCGTTTTTCCGATGGAGAAGTGCGCGTAAAGATAAACGAAAATGTGCGCGGACACGACGTATTTGTCGTACAGTCCACATCGGATCCCGCGAATGAGAACATCATGGAACTCCTGATAATGATAGACGCCCTGAAGCGTTCCTCGGCCCAGCGCATAACGGCGGTCCTGCCATATTTCGGATACGCGCGCCAGGACAGAAAAGATCAGCCGAGAGTCCCGATAACAGCCAAATTGGTAGCGAACTTATTGACGGTAGCCGGAGCCGACAGGGTCCTTACTGTGGACCTGCATGCCGGACAGATACAGGGATTCTTTGATATACCGCTCGATCACCTCTTTGCCGTAAAGATATTCGCCGACTACAGAAAGAGAATGAAACACAAGGAAGATTTTGTGGTGGTAAGCCCGGACGTCGGCGGAATAAAGACGGCGCGCGCTTATGCGAAGAGATTTAAATGCAGTCTCGCCATAGTGGACAAGCGAAGGATAAATGACAAAACGGCGGAAGTGATGCATATAATGGGCGATGTAAAAGGAAAGGTCGCCGTTATAGTGGATGACATGGTGGCGACCGCGGGGTCATTGGTCGAAGCGGTGGATGCTATAAAAAAAGCGGGCGCCCTGGAAGTGTATGCCGCTATAACCCACGCCGTATTGTGCGGGCCCGCGATCGAGAGGATCTCGAAGTCGCGTTTAAAAGAGCTTGTTGTTACCGATACGATCCCTCTCGGTAAGGACAAGATGATAGGTAAGATAAAAGTCCTTTCTGTGGCGTCGCTATTGGCGGAGGCCATAAAGAGGATACACTGTGAGGAATCTCTCAGCGTGTTGTTTAAATGAGGCCATAACTTACGGAATAAAAAGGAGTGCATTTGTATGGAAAAAGTTATACTGAAAGTTGAGACAAGAGAAGGAAGCGGCAAGAGGATCGCAAAGGATCTCAGGAATAAGAAGCTTATCCCTGCCGTCGTCTATAAGGGCGGCAAAGACGCGCTTAAACTACAGCTTGCGGCGGCGGATCTGGCCGAGGTTCTGCATACTAAAGCCGGTGAGAACGTCATCGTTACGTTAAAGATAGCGGGCGGCGATTCAAAGGCTAAGGACAGGACGGTGGTAATAAAGGAGATACAGCGCGAGCCGATACAGAGCAGGATACTGCACGTGGATTTTAACGAAATATCGCTCACCGAGGCTTTGAAGGTGAATGTTCCCCTTACGGCTCACGGAGAGCCCGAGGGCAAAAAAGAAGGCGGCACGCTTGAACACATCATGTGGGAACTGCAGGTAGAGTGTCTTCCTACCGATATTCCTGAAAAGATCGAGGTCGATGTCTCGAAGCTGAAGATAGGAGAGTCTATATACGTTAAGAACATAACCGTTCCGGAGGGCGTCAAAGTGCTGACGGATCCCGAATTGATAGCGATGATAGTGAAGCCTCCTAAGGTTGAAGTTCCGAAAGAGGAAGTCGGAGCCGAAGCGTCTACCGAGCCGGAACTTATCAGAAAGAAGAAGGAAGTCGAAGAGGGTGCCGAGGAGACCAAGAAGGAAGAAGCTCCTAAAGCGCCCGAGAAGAAAGAGGAGAAGAAGTAGCTGTATGAAGGTCATGGTCGGCCTGGGTAATCCGGGCTTGGAATACAAGACCACAAAGCACAATATAGGTTTTACCGTACTGCAGGCTCTCGCGAAAGAGAATAAGATAAAGATAAGGCAGATGCGCTACTCTGCCCTCATCGGCAGAGGTAAGATCGCCGGCGTTGATGCGATCTTGGCGCTGCCCCAGACCTATATGAACCGTTCCGGAGATATTGTGGGCGATCTTCTCCGTGAAGAGGTAGGACCGTCCGATGACCTTATTGTCATCTGCGATGACATAAATATGAAGCTTGGCAGGGTGCGGATGAAGAAGAAGGGCTCGGCCGGAGGCCACAAAGGTCTGGAGTCCATAATATCCGTGCTGGGCAGGGATGATTTCGCGCGTTTAAGGATCGGCATAGCCACAGAGGTCCATAAAGGGGATATTACGCGTTATGTTCTGACCCCTTTTAAGCGCAAGCAGCATAAGAACGCCTCCCATGCCGTATCGCTGGCCCAGGAAGCGCTTGAATGCTGGATGACGGATGGCATGGATGTGGCCATGAATAGATTCAATATAAAGAAAGCCGCTACATCGTAGATGTAAAAGAGCTTGAGTTGTAATATAATGTGTGGTAATATCATCTAACAATCAAGGGGAGAAGATGGAAAATTACGAAGGAATATTCATTGTAAAGCCTGAAGTCAAGGATGAAGACGTGAAGAATGTCTTCAAGGTCATTTCAGATAGCGTTACGAAACACGGCGGAACGATCAAAAAAGAGGAACCGTGGGGGAAACGCCCTCTCGCGTATCCCGTAAAGAAGGCTAAGGAAGGCCACTACTTTAAGCTCGATTTTGCGGCGCCCACCAGTGCCATATCAAAACTCGAAGAGTTGTGCAGGTTGAACGACGACATACTCCGCACTATGATAACGAGGAGATAGGAGACTTTTTTTATGGCAGCCAACCTTAATAAAGTACTGTTGATAGGGAATCTTACCAGGGATCCTGAGCTTAGATATGTTCCCAGCGGCACAGCCGTTGCCACGTTCACTATAGCCGTAAATAGGGTCTACACAAGCCAGGCCGGAGAGAAGAAGGAAGAGGTCTCCTTCATAAAGATAGTGGTATGGGGACGCCGCGCCGAAGTATGCGGTGAGTATCTCTCAAAGGGCAGCCCGGTATTTATTGAGGGCCGTCTTCAATCAAGAAGTTGGGAAGGCCAGGACGGGCAGAAGCGTTCTACGACGGAAGTCATAGCGGATAATGTTCAGTTTCTAAGAGGCTCCGGGGCCGCCGGTAAGGGTGGTGACTCATCGAATAAAGGCGACGCCGCCGTACCCCAAGACGTAGCCACTATAAATCTTAATGAAGAGATAAGTCCCATACCGGGCAATGAAGAGGGCTCTAAAGGTCCAAGCAAGGCGGGCGATCTAGACGAACCGCCGTTCTAAAACAGTTATAACTTACAACTTATAACTTAAAACTGACGTAGCTATAACGAGGAGAAGAAATGTCAAGATTCGAAATGAAGAGAAAGCCGAGAAAAGACGGCGATAAGAAGAAGAAGGTATACAAGAAGAAACCATGCAGATTCTGCATGGATAAGATAGAAGCGATAGATTATCTCGACTATCAAAAATTCCAGAAGCTCTTGACCGAGCGAGGCAAGATAATGCCGTCGAGAATAACAGGCACCTGCGCTAAACACCAGCGGCAGCTCGCCCGCGCGATAAAAAAAGCCCGCGTGCTGGCGCTTCTGCCATTCGTGGCGGACTAAAATATGAAAGTAATACTCACTCAGACAATAGACAGGCTAGGCAAGATCGGCGATATCGTAAATGTTAAAGACGGGTATGCAAGGAACTATCTATTCCCGAAGAATGCCGCAAAGGAAGCCACTGCGGGCAATATGAAGATACTCGATTCGCTGAAGAAGAAACAGGTTCTGGAGGATGCGAAGAGGTTGGATGAGGCGAAGGCGCTTGCCGAAAGGATAGCCGCATTATCGATAACGATAAGCGCTAAATCAGCAGATGAAGAGAAGTTATTCGGCACCGTGACGACCGAAATGATATCGGCAGCTCTCGGGAATGAAAAACTCAACATAGATAAGAAAGATATTGTGCTGGATGAGCCGATAAAGAAGCTCGGCGTTTACCAGGTAGGAGTGAAGGTTCATCCGGAAGTTAAGGCTTCGTTAAGGGTTTGGATCGTTAAAGAAGAGCAATAAAAGAGAACTATGCCTCCACAGGAGTCGATCGAGAAGTTACCTCCTCAAAGCCTTGAAGCTGAAATGGCCGTTTTGGGGTCAATGCTTTTAGACCGCGAAGCTACGGGCCAGGCTATCGAGGCGCTAAATCAGTCCTATTTCTACAAAGACGCCCATAAAAAGATTTATTCAGCCATCGTAAAATTATTTGACGAGAACAGGGCTGTAGATCTCATCACGGTGGTGGAGGAGCTGAAGAAGACCAACGCCCTTGATGACTCGGGCGGCCCTTCCTATATAACGAATATCGCCTCAAGCGTTCCCACGGCGGCTAATATAGTTCATTATCTGAAGATAGTGAAAGAGAAATATATCTTAAGGAATCTCATCAACGCGTCCACCAATATAGCCGCGGAGTGCTACAATACTTCCCACGACGCCGATACTTTGATCGACAAGGCCGAACAGATAATATTCGATATAGCTCAAAAGAAGGTAGAGTCAAGGTCTGTCCCATTGAGAGATATCATAAGAAGTTCGATAGAGACGATCGATAATCTTTATCAAAGGAAAGAGAATATAACAGGTCTTGCGACGGGATTTAGGGACCTGGATATGAAGACGGCGGGCTTGCAGCCCTCGGATCTCATAGTCATAGCGGGACGTCCGTCAATGGGCAAGAGCGCTCTCGCCGGATGCATAGCGGAGCACGTAGGGGTCGTGGAGAAGAAGCCCGTAGCTTTCTTCTCGCTCGAAATGTCCAAAGAGCAGCTTGTCCAGAGGATGCTCTGTTCCCACGCGAGAGTGGACGCGCATAAAGTGAGGACCGGTTTTCTCTCGCAGGCCGATTGGCCGCGCCTCGTTACTGCAGCAGGCAAGCTTTCCGAAGCGCCGATATTTATAGATGATACCCCCGGAGTGACCGTCCTCGAGATACGCGCCAAGGCCAGACGATTAAAAGCCCAGCATGACATACAGCTCATAGTGCTCGACTATTTACAGCTTATGCAGGGGCCTTCAGGTTCCGATAACAGGCAGCAGGAGATATCGGAGATCTCGAGGTCTTTAAAGGCTTTGGCAAGAGAGCTCAGGGTTCCACTGATAGCGATAAGCCAGCTCTCCCGCGCGGTCGAACAGAGGTCCGATCACCGTCCGCAGCTATCGGACCTGAGGGAGTCCGGAGCTATAGAACAGGATGCCGACGTCGTAATCCTTTTATTAAGGGAAGAATACTATAATCCTACGGAAGAGAATAAGGGTATAGCCGAGACCATCATAGCAAAGCAGAGGAATGGCCCCGTAGGAAGCATAAATCTTACTTTTGTGGGCGAATATATGAGGTTTGAGAACTTAATGAATCGTTCGGAAGATTTTGTAGGCATTGAGAATGCCGACGCTGACATGGAGAGGGTTTAAAATGACGAAATTGTTCAAAGCGGCTTTAGCGGTACTCATATCTGTGGGCCTCATGCAATTTTCCATCGTAGATATCTCATATTCTGAAGACCAGACGAGCGAAGGCAAGATAATAAAGGCGATAGTTGTTACCAATAACAGGGCCATATCCACAGAGACGATCCTCTCCAAGATAAAGACCAAGATAGGCGATGAATTCAGCCAGATAGTGATGAACGAAGACCTGAAGAGGCTTTACGCTACGGAATATTTCACGGACGTTTCCATCGATGCCGAAAATTACGAGGACGGCCTGAAGATAACGCTTATGGTGGAGGAGAAGACCGTCATAGGCGAGATAACTTTTAAGGGAAATAAGGCCTATACGGCGCAGAGATTAAAACAGACGATGAAATCGAAGCCGGACGAGATGCTGAATATGCCGATGCTCGCTCAGGATATAGCCGAGATAAGAGCCCTCTATGTGAAGAAAGGTTATCCGGGAGCGGAGGTAAAGTACGAGCTCGATGTGGATAAGGAATTGAATAAGACCAAGATCACTATAGTCATAGATGAAAGGACTAAGATCAAGGTCTCGAAAGTAAATATAGTAGGCAATGCCCATCTTAAATCCGGCAACATAATCAAGGTCCTCGGCACGAAACCGTCATGGTTATTCAATCCGGGCATATTCAAGGAAGAGGTCCTCGAAGAAGACTCTGACAAGATAAAATCTCTCTATGATGACATAGGATATCTCGATGTCGAAGTCGCTCCGAAACTTGATTATAGCGAAGACGGAACTCAGCTTTTTGTGACTTTCAACATCAATGAGGGCAAGCAGTATCTGGTGGGTCCCATAAATGTTGCGGGCAACGTAGTGCTGACTGAAAAAGATATCCGCTCCAAGATCAAGATGAAGTCCGGGAAACCTTTCTCCAGGAGAGAACTCAGGGACGATATGCTTGCAATACGGGACCTATATTATATGCACGGATACATGGATGCCGTAGTCGATGTCGATCAAAATGTGAATCCGACTACGAGCACTATGGACATAACTTACACGATAGACCCTAAAGAGGTGGTCTATGTAGGAAAGGTCGTCATACGGGGTAACACGAAGACCAGAGAGATAATCATCCGCCGGGAGCTCAGGATATATCCGGGCGATAAGTTCGATGGCTCTAAGATCAAGCGGTCAAAAGACCGGCTCTATAACCTGGGGCTATTTGAGGATATAAGCTTTGATACTGAACCTTCATCGGTGCCGCAGGTCCACAATCTGATAGTGGATGTAAAAGAGACAAAGACCGGAGAGTTCTCGTTCGGCGGCGGCTACAGTTCTATAGACCAGTTCCTCGGTTTCGTGGAGATAGGGCAGAAGAATTTTGACGCGCTCAACTTCCCCACATTCACCGGTGGCGGGCAACAGCTTACGGTCAGGGCTGAAATAGGTATGGTAAGACAGAACTACAACATCGGGTGGATAGACCCGTGGATATTCGGCTGGCCTTATTTATTCGGGTTCGATCTTTATCGCTCCAGTCATACTCGCCAGATAGATGTAGGATGGGCCTACGATGAACTCAGGCAGGGCGGCGATGTAAAGATAGGTAAAGAGCTGACGGAGCACTTAAGGGCCGATGGTATGTACAGGCTGGAGTATATAACGATAGGCAGCGTCCCGAACTACGCGTCTCAGGACTTCAAAGATGAGGAAGGCTCAAAGGTGATATCGGCCGGGTCTCTGCAGCTGACCCAGGATACGAGAGATAATATCTACAATCCCGGACGCGGATACATACTGAACGGTACCATAGAAGATGCCGGCGGCATATTCATGGGCGACAAAGAGTACGTGAAAGGGACCGCGACGGCCGCTTTCTATGCCACGTTCATCCAAAAATTCGTTATGGAGCTTAAGGCCCGCGCAGGCTGGTCCGCTCCTTACGGAAAATCCCATACCGTTCCAATATACGAGAGATTCTTCGCTGGTGGCGCCAATACGATACGCGGATATAAGGAGAGAAAAGTGGGCCCCAGGGACTCCGGTTCGGACGAGCCCATAGGAGGCGAGGCGTTGCTGATAGGGAACGCCGAAGTCACCTTCCCGATCTATGAGAAGATATTGAAAGGCGCCATATTCTACGATATAGGTAATGTGTGGGCCAAGAGCGGAGATTTTCTGAAGACCGGCGATTTCAAGTCGGGCGCCGGCATCGGCATAAGAGTGAATACTCCCGTAGGCCCGTTCAGATTAGATTGGGGCTACCCTCTTGCCAAGAACCATAGTGACACAAAAGAGGGCGAGTTCTATTTTAGTATTAGTCGCGGTTTCTAAAAAACGAAAGGAGAGAAGTATGTTTAAGAAGATAGCTTTAGTAACGGCTGTGGTGGTTATCGCTGCTGTATGCATTGTTTTTTCCGGCGCCGATGCGTTCGCGAAGGAATATAAGATAGGTTATGTGGACCTGGCGAAAGTTTCGGATGAATACGCGAAGACAAAAGATTTTGAGAAGACTTTTGAAGTGCAGGTGAAGGGCAAAGATGCCGAAAGACAGAAGTTCGTGGATGAGATAAGAAAACTTAAAGATGAGCAGGCGCTCCTTTCGGATAAGGCTAAAGCAGAGAAGCAGGCTATAATAGACGGCAAGATAACGAACCTTCAGGAATTCGACAGGAAAGTCCGCGACGAGCTGATAAAGCAGAGGAACCAGATGCTCGGCGAGATACAGAAGGATATAGACACTGTGATATCCGCCTATTCCAAAGAAGCCGGCTATGATATAGTGCTGATAAAGCAGACTGTCTTATTTGCGGGTCCTGAGCTTGATCTTACGGTCGAAGTGGTCAAGAGGCTGAACGCCGCGAAGAAATAAGAGCTTCTTCTTTTATCCATGTCAAAGACATTAAAAGATATAGCCGCGTTCGTAGGTGGTGAGCTTTTAGGAGACGGCGCGGTTTCGATAAACGGAATAAACGGTATACAGGAGGCGGTAAGCGGAGAGCTTGCCTTTATAATAAGCCCAAAGGACGAAGCTCTCATAGATTCTACTAAAGCCTCCTGTGTTATCGTTCCGAAGGAGATGAAGGGGTCTTTTAATAAGCCGTTGATAAAGGTTGAAAATCCTTCAGTAGCCTTCTCCAAAATAATAGAGTACGTAAATCCCGGCTCTATTCCTCATCCTAAGGGTATCCACGGAACGGCCGTAATATCAAAAAGCTCTTCTTTAGGGAAGAATGTATCTATTGGTCCGTACGCAGTTATCGAGGAGAAGGTATCGATAGGCGATAATACGGTTATATATCCGTTCGCTTACATCGGAAAAAATTCAAAGATCGGGAATAGCTGTATAATATATCCGCACGTGACCATCCGGGAGTCCATATCTATAGGTAATAAGGTCATAATTCATCCTTCCAGCGTCATTGGTAGCGACGGATTCGGTTATAATACCCAAAAAGATGGCACGCATTTCAAGATCCCGCAGATGGGGACCGTAGTCATAGAGGACGACGTGGAGATAGGGGCCTGTGTCACTATAGACAGGGCCAGGTTTAATAAGACCGTAATAGGACGAGGCTCTAAGATAGATAATCTTTCCCAGATAGCTCACAATGTCATCATAGGCCCTTATTGCCTAATAGCCGCGCAGGCCGGGATAGCCGGAAGTTCAGTGTTAGGCAGAAATGTCGTTTTTGGAGGCCAGGTCGGCGTTGCGGACCACGTGAAGCTTGGAGATTTTGTAATGGCGGGCGGCCAGACAGGGATAACTAAGTCTTTTCCCGTGCCGAAGACGGTGCTATTCGGCCATCCGGCAAGGCCCATCAATAAAGCCAAAGATATAGTGGCGCGCACAGGACTGCTTCCGCAACTATACGAAAGGGTAAAGGCGCTGGAGGCAAAAATAAAAGAATTAGAGAAGAAGTGACTCCTCAAAAGACCATAAAAGATCCTGTGGTTTTAGAAGGCAAGGGCCTTCAGACAGGCGCCAATACAAAGGTAACTTTAAAAGGCTCTCCCGCTAATAGCGGGATAAATTTTATACGGACGGATCTGCCGGATACGCCGGTTATTAATGTAAGGTCACTCTCTTTTGACGGCGGTGCTATTAAACAGCGCAGGACCGTTATCGGTTTGGGTAAGGCCGAGATCCAGACGACAGAGCACCTCTTGGCCGCGCTCTCGGGCCTCGGTATAAATAATATGGTGGTGGAGATAAATGGCCGGGAGCTGCCCGGGCTCGATGGGAGCGCTAAAGATTATGTAGACGCGCTTGATCGCGCCGACATAATAAAATTGGACGCTCCATCACAGAGCCTGGTTATAGAGAGGCCGGTCTGGTGCGGCAACAGGGACTCATTTATAGCGGTATTTCCGCATCCGGGACTGCGCATCTCATACTTTCTGTCGTATCCTGAACCGAGTATAGGTGAGCAGTTTTTAAGTCTTGATATCTCCGAGGAGGTATTCAGGCGTGAAATAGCGTCTGCCCGGACATTTTGCATGAAGAAAGAAGCTTTTCTGCTATTGGCGCTCGGTTTTGGCAGGGGCGCCGATCACAATAATACGCTCATAATGGGTAAGGACGGCCCCTTTAAGAGCGCCCTCAGGTTTCCGGACGAGCACGTGAGGCACAAGATCCTCGACCTTATGGGTGACCTGGGCCTTATAGGCATGCCGCTGGAAGGCCATGTCGTGGCAGTAAAGAGCGGGCATAGTCTTAATATGGAGCTGGTAAAGAAGTTGAAAGCTATTACATAAAAAGAAGGAGTTAATATGACCAACGAAAAAATGGATATAAAAGGTAAGGTGCTGGACATAAACACCATCCAGAAGATCCTGCCGCACAGATATCCCTTTCTTCTCGTCGACAGGATATTAGAGTCGACCGATAAAAGGATCGTGGGATTAAAGAACGTTACCATAAACGAACCGTTCTTCCAGGGGCACTTTCCGGGGCATCCGATAATGCCCGGAGTCCTTATAGTGGAGGCGATGGCGCAGGTCGGAGGCGTCGGGGTCTTAAGTCTTCCGGAAAATCATGGCAAGCTGGCATATTTTTTGAGCATAAAAGAGGCAAAGTTCAGAAAACCCGTAGTGCCCGGTGATCAGCTCATAATAGAAGTAGAGATCATGAAACAAAAGCTCAGCGTTCTACAGGTCAGAGCTACCGCTAAAGTTGCAGGCGAAGTGGTTACGGAAGCCGAGATGATGTTCGCCTTAGTAACGCCGAACGCATAGATATGGCGCGCATCGGGCTGGTTGCGGGGTACGGAGAGCTGCCTTTGATATTCGCCAAAAAAGCTAAAGAATTGGGCGATACGGTGATAGCTCTGGGCCTTAAAGGCGTCACTTCGGAAGAGCTCGAGAAGTATGTTGAAAAAATATATTGGTTCGAATGGGGCGACCTGAAGAAGGCTCTTCTTGTCGCGGTCACTCAAAGATTGCGTAAAATTACGCTTCTGGGCAAGATCAAAAAAGAGATACTATTTAAGGAGACCGGCTCTCTCGACGACGAATCGAAGAAGATAATGAGGTCTTCCGGCGGAAAGAGAGATTACAATATATTAAAGGGAGTGGCCGGCCTGGTCAAGACTGTAGGCATAGAGGTAATAGATCCGACCCCGTATCTGGAAGAGTTGATCCCCGCCAAAGGCGTATTAACGAAGACGGCACCCACCAAAGAAGAAGAGCTGGATATCGAATACGGCCGTAAGGTAGCCTCAGAGCTCGCCCGGTTCGATATAGGCCAGACAGTTATCGTGAAGGATAAGACCGTCCTGGCCCTTGAAGCTATAGAGGGTACCGATGAGACTATAAGAAGGGCGGGAAAGCTTGTGGATGGCGGGTTCATCGTGGTGAAGATGGCCAGGCCCGCTCAGGACGCGAGATTTGATGTCCCGCTGGTAGGGCCGGAGACAATCAAAACGATAGTAGAAAATAAGGGCAGGGTACTGGCCCTTGAACAAAAGAAGACTTTCCTGCTGAATAGAACAGAGGCCGTAAAAATAGCCGACGACTCCGGCGTAAGTATAATAGTTATCTAAAAAGTCTTCCTTATAATACCGGAAGATATCTGCGTATCTCGTGACTCGTCACCTGGATCCTGTAATCTTCCCATTCTTTCTTCTTATTGATCAGGAATCTCGTGAATATATGGTCTCCGAGCACTTCTTTTACAAGACGGCTCTTTTCGGTCTCTTCTATAGCTTCAAAAAGGTTCCCGGGGAGTGCCACCAATCCCCTGTGCTCTCTCTCCGACATCTCCATCTTGTAGATATTCGGTTCTATGGCGTCGGGGACCTTATACTTCTTCTCTATCCCCTCAAGTCCCGCCGCGAGCAGTACGGCAAATGCCAGATACGGATTGCATGAAGGATCGGGGCACCTGATCTCGGCTCTCGTCGCTTTTTCGTTACCGGGCCTGTAGAGCGGGACCCTTATCAGCGCGGTCCTGTTCTTCTGCGCCCACGATACGTAGACAGGAGCCTCATATCCGGAAACTAGCCTCTTGTATGAATTTACCCACTGCGCCGTAAGCGAGCAGAACTCGCGGGCGTGCTTAAGCTGCCCGGCTATGAACTGCTTGGCCGTGAGCGAAAGATGATGTTTGTCGTTCTTATCGTAGAAGGCGTTCTTGTCTCCCTTGAATAATGACTGGTGGACGTGCATGCCGCTGCCATTCACGCCGAACATAGGTTTTGGCATGAATGTGGCGTATGAATTATTGGATCTTGCCACCTCCTTTATGCAGTACTTCGATGTTATTATGTTGTCCGCGGATATCAGGGCCTCATCGTACTTCAAGTCTATCTCGTGCTGAGACGGAGCGACCTCATGGTGGCCGGTCTCCATGGGGATACCCATATGTTCCAGGGTATCGACCGTCTTATTCCTCATGACATCGGCTATATCATTAGGGATGAGCTCAAAGTATGTTCCCTCGTCGAGAACTTCGGTAGAGTGGTCGTTCTTGAAGTAGAAGTATTCAAGCTCCGGGCCGATATAGAAGGTGAAGCCAAGCTTCTTTGCCCTATGTAGGACTCTCTTCAGCACCCACCTGGCATCTCCGGGGTAGGGTGTCTTATCGGGATTGAGTATGTCGCAGAATAGCCTTGCCACGGGTATGGTCGACCCTTCCCAGGGCAGTACCTGAAAGGTGGAAGCGTCTGGCATGGCGATGATATCTGACTCTTCGGCCTCGGCGAATCCCGTTACTGAAGAACCGTCGAATCCTTTGCCGTGATCAAGAGCCTCTTTGAGCTCTCTTTCGGTTATGACGACGCACTTTAAGATGCCCAATATATCGACGAACCATAGCTGTATGGTGTTTATCTTATTATCCCTGACGGTCTTCAGGACGCGCTCTTTCGTGTTCTTGGAGCGCTCCATCCTCTTTAAAGTGCCCTCGACCGAACGTCCTTCGGCCTTCATGGAGCCGAAGGCCTTTCTATCTATGATATACTGCTGTCCGACCTTCGTCGCGGCTATTGAGCCTTTCTGGATCCTCTCGACGACCGCCTGCCTTGAGATGCCGAGAGCCTTAGCAAGCTGCGTCGGCGTTAAGTAGTCACTCTTCATTTTAAGCCTCCTTGGGTTGACTTTACACCTGTCAAGTATACCATAGAGCCTTACAGCTGTCAAGAAGAATATGCCTAATTTTTAGGCACTTATTGAAGGTACGGGAGTATTGCCTGCGCCGCGCGACGGGAGGCACCTGGTGTGCCGAGAGAGTCTTTGACCTTCTCAAGCTCCACGATCATTGCGGATCTTTTTGTGTCATT
>Ga0268280_1000710_pt1 | contig 25767 bp, 17 predicted proteins | sample saktaG_9_FD_190139 | JGI IMG/M metagenome (GOLD analysis project Ga0268280, IMG submission 190139) | Saline water microbial communities from Sakinaw Lake, British Columbia, Canada - sak_2011_5_24_40m | ecosystem: Environmental > Aquatic > Non-marine Saline and Alkaline > Saline ... | reverse complement strand
TGGTCGGGCGAAACCGATATCGGCCGTCGTTACAATCTTTTTTTAACGGCCTATGTCGCGTTTAAAGAGCTGGCCTACGATGAAGATCCCTACCTGGAAGGCTCCAATCTGGCTGAGAGGTTGAATCATCGCCGGAACACCTTCGGCCTCAGGCTGAACCGGCGCGTCTTTACCAGCACGGTCATTTACCTTAATTATGAAATGAGCGACTATGTTTTCGCCTCGAGTTCCGAGCGTGATACACGCGCCCAAACATTGGGCCTGGGGGTGGAGTTGCCCGAGATCGGCGTGCTGCAGGGCAGCTTCCAGATCGGCCTTAGCCGCTTTGACCCGAAAAACCCCCTTTTCCAACCGAGCCAGAGCCTCAGCGGCCGCGGCGATGTCCGCATCAGCCTGTTCGAGCGCCTGCGCTTCAACCTGTTTTACGCACTGGGGACCAATTTCTCCTACAGCGCCAACGAACTTTTTTACAGCAATCAATCGTTGGGGGGCGGCGCCGAGGTCTACCTGACCCGCTTCTTGAAGGGCGGGGCCTCCTACTCGGACGGCCGCCTGAAATACCAATCCTTTCTCGATCTGGAACTCCAACGCAGCGACCGCGTGCGCCTACAGCGCTTCTATCTTGCCGTTCCTTTTTTAGGCAATACGTCCCTGGGCTTCGCCTATAACATCTACCGCTTGAGTTCCGATTTTCTGGATCTGGATTATACCCGCAAATTCTGGGGAGGATTTATCAATTATGAATTTTAAAAAATCTGGCGTCCTATCAAAATTGTTTTTAAAGCAAGCTGTCGTTTTATTTCCTGTTGCCAACACCAACACTAACACTAACACTAACACTAAGAGCTCGTCAAGATTATTTGTCTTGCTAACACTAGCACTAACACTTTTCAGTTCTGGTCTTGAAGCCCAGACCAAGACCGGGAGCGGCCAGTCCTATGAATACCAGATCGGCGCCAAGGACCTGCTGGAAATTTCGGTTTTCGAGGTCCCGGAGCTGAACATCACGGTGCGCGTCTCGGAGAACGGCATGGTCACCCTGCCGCTGCTGGGAGAGATCAAGGCCGAGGGGCTGAACCGCGCCGACCTGGAAAAGCAGATCGCCGCCAGCTTAGAAAAGAATTACCTGAAGAACGCCCAGGTAACCATTTTCATCAAGGAGTTCCAGAGCAAGAAGATTTCGGTCATGGGCGCGGTCAAGAATCCGGGCGAGCACGACCTGATCGGCCGCCAGAGCCTGCTGCAGGTTATCTCCATGGCCGGCGGTTTGAGTGAGCAGGCCAGCGCCACAGTGATCATCTTCCGCCAGTTCCGCAGCCTCCCCAGCCAGTCGCTGATCATCAAGCTTGACGATGTTCTCCTGAAAGCCAATCCCAAGTACAATATCCCCATTTTCCCCGGCGACATCATCAACGTGCCGGGCAGCCAGTTCCTCGATATCTATGTCTTCGGCCAGGTGAAGAATCCCGGCGCCGTGCGTATGAAAAAGGGCTCCGACGACGTGACCCTGCTGCGCGCCATCGCCCAGGCCGGCGGCTTCAGCGACCGAGCCCGCAGCGGCAAGGTGATGGTCACGCGTACGGTTGATGGGGTAGAGAAAAAAATAAACGTCGACGTCAAGGACATCCTGCGCGGCAAGAGCAAGGATTTCGTCTTACAGGCCTTCGACGTGATATTCGTTCCTGAAAGCATCCTTTAGGAGGATTTAGATAATTATGGCCAATTCCACGGAAAATCAGGACCTACTGTTGGAAGAAGGCATCCAGTTCCACGAGATCTGGGAGCTGATCAAGAAAAGGCGCATGATCGTCTACTATTGCGCCGGTTTCGTTTTACTGGCCGCCCTGGTCCGCCTGCAGCTGCAGACGCCGCTGTTCATGGCCAGCGGCACCCTGCTCATCGAAAAGGAAGGGCGCGGCCAAATGAACTTGCTCAGTCAGAATTATTATGACCCCGACTGGGCCAATGAGTACCTCAACACCCAGCAGCGGGTGCTGACCAGCCGCTCTTTGGCCATGAAGGTCGTCAAGGAGCTGGAACGCCTGCCCGAGGCTGTGAGCGTCCAGCAAAAGCCGAGGCAAGGGAAGCTGCGCCGGGCCCTGCAGGGCGGTAATGATGAAGACGATCCCGAAAAGAAGCTGGCCGGGGAGGTTTCCGGTTTCCTTGGTGGATTGGGGGTGAGCAGTATCCCGGACACGCGCCTGCTCCAGATTACCTATGTATCACCTGATCCCAAGATGGCCGCCCACTCCGTCAATACCTTGTTCGACAAGTTCATCGAGTTTAATTTGGAGATGAAGGCCGAGTCCACCAAGCAGGCCTCTGAATTCCTCACCGCCCAGATCGAGGATCTGCGCCGCAGCCTGGCTCAGAAAGAGCAGGAGCTGCAGGAATACGGCAAGCGTAAGGAACTCTACTACATCCGCGGCGAGGACAGCACCGTGGTGCAGAAGCTCTCCGACCTGAACAGCGCCTACACCGCAGCCCAGATCGAGCGCATCAACAAGGAATCGATATACCGGGAACTGCAAGGCAAGCCTTTCGACAACTATCCCGATGTGCGTGGCAATTCGCTGGTCCAGGGGTTGAAGCAGGAATTTTCAAGCCGCGAGTCGGAGATCAAGAAAAAATCGCAGATCTTCCAGGATTCCTATCCGGAAATGCAGCGTTTGCGTTCCCAGCAGGAAGGCCTGCAGAAACGCATTGACAGCGAAACCGCCGACATCGCCCGCAAATCAATCAACCAGGCCCAGGCCGAGTACCAGGCGGCTCTGAAAAAAGAGAACTCGCTCATGGACCTGCTCAACCAGCAAAAGGGCAGCGTGGTCTCTTCCAACGCCAACGCCATTTACTACAACAGCTTGAAGATCGAAGTGCAGAACATGACCAACCTCCTCGATTTTCTCACCCGCAGGCAGAAGGAATCCATGCTCAGCTCGCGATTGGACGGACTGCAGACCAGCAACATCAAGATCGTGGACCGGGCCGAGATCCCGCAAATCGCCTTTTCTCCCAACAAACAACGTACCCTGCTGCTGGCCTTGATGCTGGGCATCGGCGGCGGTATCTTCCTCATCTTCGCCCTCAACTACCTCGACAACACGGTGAAGTCGCCCGAGGAAGTGGAAAAACTGCTACACCTGCCGGCCCTGGGCTTCATCCCGGCCGTGGGCGCCAAAGCCAGCCATTCCTATTACCAGCATTACTATTCAGACCGCAAAAAGCAGCAGTCCGAGCAAAAGATCAAGTCGGTGGAACTGGTCAACCTCAAGGACCCGGAATCGACCTTCGCCGAGCATTACCGCAACATCCGCACCTCGCTCCTCCTCTCCACTCCCGACCAGCCGCCCAGGGTCTTTGTCATCACCTCGGCCCTGCCCCAGGAGGGCAAGACCGTGACTGCCATCAACCTGGCTGCGGCCTTCACCCAGCTCGGAAAAAAAGTTCTGGTCCTTGACGGTGATCTGCGCCGGCCGCGCGTGCACAAGATCTTCCGCATCAAAAACCTTGCCGGCATCACTTCTTTCCTGGTCGGCCGCAGCCGCCTCGAGGACATCATTTACCGCTACCCAGGCGAACCAAACCTGCACGTCATCCCCTCCGGCCCCATCCCGCCCAATCCGGTGGAACTGGTCATCTCCAAGGGCATGGGCGAAATGATGGTCAAGCTGCGCCAGCACTACGACTTCATCTTCATAGACTCGCCGCCGCTGATGGGCATTTCCGACGCCATCCTGTTGGGCGAGCACGCCGATGGGCTGCTGCTGGTGGCCTGGGGCGGCAAGACGCCGCGCAAGGTGATCGAAAAGGCCAAGGCTGAGATCGAAAAATACAACGTCAAGCTATTCGGCCTTATCCTGAACAAGGTCAACTTGCGCCGCTTTGCTTACGCTTACTCCTCCTACAATTACAAGTACGGTTCTTACCGCGAGGACGAGGAAAAACGGGGAGAAGCATGATCGACCTGCACGGCCATTACCTGCCCGCGGTGGACGACGGCGCCGCCGACCTGGAAGCTTCACTGGCCATGCTGCGTCATGCTGAAAAAGACGGCATTACTACCGCGGTGGTCACACCGCACGCTTGCAACGCCCTGTGCAAGGTCAAGTCGCTGGACCGCCTGCGCCTCTGTTATGAAAAATGGCGCGCCGCCATTATAAAAAGCGATATCAATATCGAAATCGTATCCGGGGCCGAAGTCTATTTCACCTCGGAACTGCTGCCGATCCTGAAGGAGAACCGCGACCTGCTGACCATCAACAACAGCTCCTATTTTCTATTGGAATTTCCCAACGATTACATCTATGCCCACAGCAAGGAGTTCATTTTTAAGATCCTGACCGAGGGTTTTATCCCCATCATCTCCCACGCCGAACGCAACAGCGAGATCCAGCGCAGCCCGCGGGTTCTGCGCGACCTGGTCAAGGCCGGCGCCCTGTGCCAGATCAATGCCGGCAGTTTGCGCGGCGATTTTGGCAACCAAGCGCGCAGCTGCGCTTACGAGTTGATCCAAGGCAACCTGGTCCATGTCATCGCCTCCGACGCCCACGATTTGGATGGCCGCAAGCCCGAACTGGCTTATGTTCCCACCCTGCTGCCAGGCGTGGCCCCGGAGAAGATCGCCATGTACCTCGACGATATCCCGGCCGCGATCATCGCCGACCAGGCCGTCCCCGATATCGGCGAACCGCTCTGGCATCACCAGCGCAGCACATTTTTTGACTTGTTTAAAAAACGCGATTCATGAATAAAAAGCCATTGCGCATCTTCTTGCAGATTTTAATCGTCATTTCCCCCTTGCCACTGGGCTGCGTGGGCGGCCTCTGGCTCCCCCTCTGTTTTGTGCTCTTCTCTTTGTTCGCCTTGCTGGCTTTCTTGGGGCCGCAGGCACCATACAAGTTCCTTTATCAGCGCCCCGTGCGCGTTCTGGCAATTGCATTTTTCGTGTTGCTGGCCGTGCAATTGCTGCCTTTGCCCATTTTCCTGCTCAAATGGCTTTCACCAGGCGTTTCGCGCGTGCTGGAAAACCTTTCCGGTTCCCTGCCCGCCTCCCACAGTTTGAGCTTGATCCCGGCCGAAACGCTGCTGGCTCTGGCCCGTTTCCTGGTGTACGCCCTGTTCTTCATCGCCCTGCTGCGCCTGGACTGGGACAAGAAAGATATTTTTGTTTTATTCGGCACGGCGGTGGTTTCCGGCGTGGCGCAGGCCATTTTCGGCATTTTGAAACTTGGCCAAGGCAACAGCAATTTTTTCCTCTTCTTCATGGCCGATGATCATGCCCCCGGATTTCTGCGCGGTACCATCTACAACCCCGACCATTTCGCTTTTTACCTGGAACTCCTCTTTCCTCTGGCTCTGGGGCTGCTGTTCGCCCACCTGCACATTTTCGACCCCGGCCAGTCGTTGCGTGAAAAGATCCTCCATATTGCCGAAGACCGGCGGATCATCCTGCTGTTCCTGGCCCCCATCCTTCTGGCCGCCGCCATCTACCTCACCGGCTGCCGTTCCGGCATCGCTGTACTCTTCATTTCTTCCCTGTTCTTTGCCCAGATGTCGGTCTACCTGAGAGTCAATTTCAGGGCCCGCCGCCATTTGCGCCTGGTCTTCATCCTGGCCACCTTGCTGGCCGTTTTTATCGGCGTGCAGAGCACCCTGGACAAGTTCCTGACCGGCAATTATATCCAGGGCGGCCGCGTCGATTACTGGGCCAACGCCCTGGCCATGTTCCGCGACTTTCCCCTGTTCGGTACCGGCCTGGGCACCTTCAAGTACGCCTATTTTCTCTACGGCAGGGAAACGGGCTTTGTGAACCACGCCCACAACGAATACGTCGAGTCGCTGTCTGATATGGGGGTATTGGCTTTTATCGTTTTCTTTGCCCTGCTGGCGTTCCTTGTTTTCTCTTTGCTGCGCATGTGGATCGCCCGCCGCCACCCCGAGGTCAAGCCGGTGGTGCTGGGCGTTTTGACCGCGATGTTCGCCGCTATTTTCCATTCGTTCTTCGATTTTTCCCTGCGCATCCCGGCCAATGCCTTTTTGTTTATTATGATACTGGCCTTGGGCCTGAAACTGGCCACCCATAGGCATGAATTCAGTGATGAAAAAGAGTAAACTTTTTATTGCCGCCGCCCTGGCCCTGGCTGTTTTTTTCCTTAGCCAATTCGCGGCCGAGATTTTATTTCAAACCGGCATCGTCCCCGATACGGGGGAAAAAATGAAGGAACCGGCCCTGGACCTGAAAGCGTTTTCCCTGTCCAGCCGCCTCTATACTGAAAGCGCTTTCGCCTGGCTCGAAGCCGGCATCAACACCAAGGACGAGAATGCAGTGAAAAAGAGCATGTCGCTGCTGCGCCAGGCCCTGCAGCGAAACCCTCTCGATTACCAGGCCCGTTATTACCTGGCCAAAGCCTACCTGCAATTCAGTGCCGCCAATGGTGATTATTTCGATCTTGCTGTGCGCGAGCTCAAGCGCGCCGCCCGCATCCGCGGCAACAACAAGGAGATCGCCCTGGATTGCGGCCGCATCTTTTTCTCACTTTGGCCGCTTTTGGAGGACGGAGACAAAACCTTTGCCACGGGCCTGCTTGTCAATGTCATGCCGGCGCTCTCCTGGCCCGAATTCAGTCCGCTGCTTGAGTTATGGTCGCTCTACATTCAGGATGCGCCCTTGCTCATGGAACTGCTGCAGCGCAAGCCCGAATTCTTCGGCCCGGCCGCCGACCAATTGGTGGCCGTCGTCGTCCCCATCGAGCAGCGCCACGAACTCCTCAGCCTTTATGAAGTTCACACCCTTGACGACCTGGAACGACGCCAAAACGAATTGAGCCTGCAGGGGGAGATCGGTCTGGATGACGCCCGCTCGCTGCTGAACCGGCTGCGCCGGCTGAAAGGCTATTACCGCCTGCAGCCCGCCAGCGGCTTCGCCCCGGAAAAAATGGCCGATCTACAGCGTGAGCTCTTATTGCGGGTCATATCCGGACTGCTGGGCGAGACCAAGGCCCAGGCCGATCCCAAATCGATATTGCAGGTTAGGGAGTATGTTCAAGCTTATATCGTCGACCACTCCGGGCTGAACGATCTCGACGACCTGCAAAAACTGCTCGAGGAAAAAAAATATTTCAAGAACAACGACTTTCCCTCACTCTACTTAAAAACCCTGATCGCTTACAAAAAAAACGGTTACCCCGACATCATTGCCGAGATCGAGGCCTTGCGCCAGACCATCTCCTTTGTCAAGAAAGAACAGTTGGCCGATTACACCAACATTTTACTTTTGCTGATCGACTCCTATTACAGCACCAAGCTGATGACCGCGGCCGAAAGCGTGGCCAAAGAGTTGTACGAAAACCAGCCCGACAATTCCGATGTTTTGTTCCGCGTCTTGCGCATCCGCAATATCCTGGGTGTCGAAGGCGTCCCGGACCCGATCCTGGACGCCAAGCTGGAGACCGTCATGAACAGTCGCTTTCTGACCGTGGCCAAAGCTAACAGCAGCCATGATGTTTTCCTGTTAAATGCTCCGGAAATCGAGATCACCCTGGATCCGGCTTTGATTGCTCAGCTTAAACCGAAACAGCTCGTTCAGGTGTTCGTGGACGGCAGGATCGCCTTCGAGAACTACGTCGACGGTTTACCGGAAAAGATCATCATTGCGCCACCATTTACCGGGATTGAGCGCAAAGTCAAAGTTCAGGTCACAGTTTTGTAATAAGTGTTAGTGTTAGTGTTAGTGTTAGTAAAGAGAAATTAGTGTAATAAAAACAATAGAAAATTAATTAAAAAAACAGTCTCAGGGATGTTTTAGTGCTTTTTAATTTTCAGGCTTCTGGTTCGTTGGATTACTTCTTGCTAACACTAACACTAATTACAATAGAGTATTGAGGTTGAGATGAAAGTTGACAAAAAAAATCTGAAACGCAACCTGGCCAATTTAGCGCTTATCGTGATCGGGAGCTCTATAATGGCCATAGGCTATTCGTTGTTCCTGATCCCGCACCACTTCGTGCCGGGAGGGGTGTCGGGTCTGGCCATCATGGTCAACTACTTTACCCGTCTGCCGGTAGGAACGCTGATCATGGTCCTGAACATCCCGGTCTTCGTATTCGGCATCAAAATAATGGGTCGCAAGTACGGCCTGCGCAGCCTGCTGGGCATGGTGATCTCCTCGCTGCTGATCGATTTTTTTTACGAAGTGCTCAAGCTGAAATCGGCCACGGACAACGCCGTTCTGGCGGCCATCTACGGCGGTTTCATGCTCGGCATCGGGCTGGGGCTGGTCTTCCGCGGCCGCGCTTCGACCGGCGGTTCCGATATCATTGGCCAGATCCTGAATAAATACACCGGAGTCTCGATCGGCATCGGCATCATGCTTGTTGATTTCTTCATCATTTCGGCTTCGGGCCTGGCCTACAAGAACCTGGAGGCGCCGCTCTACGGCTACATTGTTTTGGTCATTTCCACAAAGGTCATCGACATGATCCTCGAGGGCTGGAACTACACCAAGCTGGTGATCATCACCTCGACCAGGACAGCGGAGATCCAGGACTTCATCCTCACCACGCTGGACCGCAGCGGCACGGCGTTGAAATCGCGCTCCCTTTATCTCAGCCGTGAGGGCGAGACCATCATTACCGTCATCCACCGCAAGCAGCTGAGCGAACTGCGCGAGTTCATCAAGTCGCTGGACCCGGATGCGTTTGTTATTATCAATGATACCTATGCGGTTTTGGGCAAAGGATTTAAGGCTACACAGGTCAGTTAGCTTGAAGATCTCAGTGATGAGTGAACGAACTCATCGAGCATTAGTGATAAGTGATAAGAAAGAAAAGAATCTTTATATTATTTCGACTGAATGCAACTTCTCATCACTCATCACTTATCACTCATCACGCATAACGTAATTACAATAGTGCACCAATAACCTTCTCCATTCTCTCCTGGGCACGTGCCAGGTTCGGATCGCCCGGAACACCCTGCAACTGCTCCTGTTTCAGGAAGTGATACGCCAGTTGCGCGGCAGCCGCGAAATTTTTATCCTTTAAAAAATCAAAGAAACCCGCTTCTCCACCTGCTTTCTCGTTGTTCAACAGGCGGTTCAGGTTGGGCCATGCGGTCTCCAGGCGCTCGGGCAGAATAAAATCGAACAGCGGATCGGGAGCGCGCCATTCGGCACTGAGTTTCAGGGCCGCGACCACGCGGCCGCCTTTTGTCAGATCGCGGAACAGGCGGCTGGCCGGGTAGGGGACGATGAAAGGCGCGTGGGCCAGCAGGCCGAAATTCGCAAAGTCCCGGTGATATTGGACGATCAGGGCCAGTTCCCCGGCGAATTCCTCCCAGTTGCTGGCGCCGTCACTACTGATCCAGTAATGAAAATGACGCAGGCCGCGTTTTTCGAGTTCGGCTAGCAGGACGGCAAATGTCTCCGGAGAGGGCAGGCGCTTGCCCAGGCGCTTCGCCCTTGGCGGCAGGAACACATCGGTTCCCAGCCAGAGCAGCGGCCTGCCGTCAATGTAAAGTTCAGGGTCGGCAGCGAGATCAAGAACTTCTGTGTTTGCCGTTCCATCACTTTTCATCAGTGAAGGCGGCGAGGTCTGGATGCCGTGGATACGGAAATTGTATTTTTTAAGCAGAGCGAAAACCGCGGCCGCGTAAGCCGGGTCCTGCAGGATATCGTCGTCATTGATGTTCATGGCGCGAGAGGCATCGCCAGGAAGCGAAAATTCCGCGATCTTTTCTCCATATTTATTTAAAAGCTCTTCGGCTTTTTCCAGGGGCAGTTTGCGGAGCTTCCTGCCCTGTACGCGGCAGCAGAACAAGCAGCCGCGGCCGCAGCCGCGCGAAAAGTTGATTTCCAATCCTTGCTCCAGGTGCGCCGGCTTCAGAAAATTGAGGTCCATTTGCAACTGCTTGAATGTTTCCGGACGGTTGATGCGCTCGAAGGAGGAGAAAACAAGCAATCCGGGCTGGCGCCAAAACACACCCGACTGGCGGAACAGTGCCTCCAAATCGCCCAGGTTCAGGGCCTTAAGGATCTCCGGCAGGGCGAGTTCGGCTTCGCCGCGCACCGCCAGGTTGATCTGCGGCAGGTGATACAGGGCGGCCAGGGGTAACAGGGTGAGCAGCGGCCCACCAGCGGCCAGAATGCCTTGATAATGAGGCTGCAGCTTGGCCAAATGGTCGCGCATGGGCACAAGCAGATCCTCGAACAAAGTAAAACCCAGCATGTCGGCTGCGCCCGTTTCAGCGGCGGGCGCTGAGACCGGCAGGTCCAGAGCCAGTGGCGCGACCCGGAAGCCGTGCGCCTGCAGGGCTACGGCCAGGAAGAGCTGGGCCGCGGGCAAACCCATGGTTTTCCAGCGCGGGTCGCTTGGCAAACGCGGAAAAAGCAGGTCGATTGAGGCAATGGGCTTGCCCAGGGGCTCAAGGTGTGTGCGTACGGGAAAAGCTCCGGGATCGGTCTCCGCCAGCGGCCCGTCACCGCCGTTGTGCTTGATGAAAAGATGGTCACTTACCAGGAAAAAGCGGTTGCGGCGATTATTGCGACTGAAATTGACATTGCGAAATGGCTGATCCAGTCCCTGCAGTTCCAACCGGGTCTGCAGGCGAGTAAGCATGATCAGTATCTCGGGGTAGGCGAATTCACCGGGATCATAGCGGACCAGCCATTTGCCCTTAAATGCGAAATCTAGTTTCATTTCAGAGACAAGTGACGAGTAACGCGCGACGTGGAAAACTAAAATTCCAAATTACAAGCACCAAATCACAAACAAGCACCAAGCACCAATAAACAAATGACCAAAACAAAGAAAACGAGTTTGCAAGGGCTTTCGTTTTGGACATTGGAATTTGGAACTTGTAATTTATTTGGAATTTGGGATTTGTGATTTGGAATTTTAATCTTCCCATGTCATTGCTCACTTGTCAGTCACCAAGCTTATTAAGCTTATTTTATAGCCTTGACCGTCCTGTCCCACCTGGTGCGGGTGAAAAAGCGCGATACGGTCAGGGCCAGGTCCTTGATCTTGTAAATGAAGCCCGGAGTCAGGTATTCGTCGGAATTAGACTCGTACGACCAGTATATGCGCCAAGGCTTGCCCACGATGTAATTGGCCGGCACCGGGCCCCAGAAGCGCGAATCAAAGGAATTGTCGCGGTTGTCGCCCATGCAGAAATAATGGCCGGGGGGCACGATGTAATCCACGCTGCCGTCCTGGTTATTCTGCGTCTGGCGCAGGTTGATGGGAAACTGGAAATACCAGTCGTAATGGTTGCGCGGCGGGAATCCGCTGCCATAGTCCTCGTTCTTGAAAACCGTGTAGCTTTCAGTCAGCGCCAGGCCGTTGATGAAGACCTTTTTGTCGCTGATGCGCAGCCGGTCGCCGGGGATGCCGATCACGCGCTTGACGTATTCTTTTTCCATGTCGGGCGGGGCCTTGAAGGTGACTACCATGCCGCGCTGGATCTTGACCTGGGGCAGCAGCAGGCTGCCGATCGGGCTGATCGAATTGGAATAGGCCACCTTGTTGACCAAAAGGTGGTCACCTATGAGCAGTGTGTTCTCCATGGAGGCTGTGGGTATGACGAACGATTGCAGCAGGAAGGTGTTGACAAAAAAGACGTATATCAGGGTCTCGACGATGAGCTCGAAATACTCGCGACCGACCGAGACAGTGCGCTCTTTTTTCACTTTGGGCTTGCGTTTGAATAGGTTAAACATTTGATATAATTTTACAATAGTTTTGATAGTAAATCAAGGTGGCTAGAGGATTTGCGAGCTCAGTGACAAGGTAAGACTGAAATTCCAAGCACCAAATAACAAATAAGCTCCAAGCACCAATGACCAAATGACCCAAACGAAGAGAAGAGACTTGTAAGGGATTTCGTTTTGGACATTGGAATTTGGAACTTGGAATTTATTTGGAATTTGGAATTTGTGATTTGAAATTTTATTTCCTACTATTGTCGTTTCGAATTACGAATTACGGAGCTACTTCTTGCGATCTCTGTGCCTGAGATACAGCTTGGTGATCTCCTCGGCAACGGCCGGCACCAATGCCAACCCCAGCACTATCCACAGCTCCCTGAGACTGGGCAAATGGGTGTTGAACACCGGCTGCAGGAACGGCACGGTGACAACCAGCAGGAGCAGGGTAAAGGAAAGTCCGACCGCGGCCTGCATATAGCGGTTGGAGAAGACCCCGAGCTTGAACAGCGAGATGCGCTCTGAACGCACGGTGTAGGCGCGGAAAAGCTCGCACAGGGAGAGGGTCATGAAGGCCATGGTCTCGGCGCTCTGCACATCCAGGCCTCGCCAGTCGTAGCTCAGCAGGAAGGCCAGGGGGTTGGCCCCGACCGGAATGACGTCGCCGGCGCGCAGATGCCAGAGCAGCCCCAGCGCGAACGCCGTCAATACGGCCCCGGTCTGGGTGAAGGTCTGGATCAGAATGCCCAGGCGCATATTGGCATTGATCACCGGCTCGCGCGGCGGCCGCGGTTGGCGGCGCATGATGTCGGGGTCCCCTTTCTCCATGGCCAGGGCCAGGGCCGGGGCGCCGTCGGTGATCAGGTTCAACCACAGCAGCTGGATGACGGTCAGCGGCGAGGGCAGACCGGCCAGCATGGCCAGGAAGATGATCATGATCTCGGCCACGTTCGAAGAGAGGAGGTAAAATACGAACTTGCGGATGTTGTCGTAGATGATGCGTCCCTGCTCAACGGCCGAAACAATGCTGGCGTAGTTGTCGTCGGTGAGCACCATGTCGGCGCTTTCCTTGGCCACGTCGGTGCCGGTGATGCCCATGGCCACCCCGATGTCGGCGGCCTTGATCGAGGGGGCGTCGTTGACGCCGTCGCCGGTCATGGCCACTACCTCGCGGTTGGCGCGCAGGGCGTTGACGATGCGCAGCTTGTTTTCCGGGGAGACGCGGGCGAACACGTCAGTGTCCTTCACGCTCGCTTCCAGTTCGGCGTCGCTCAGGGCGTCGATGTCTTTTCCGGTCAGCACCTGGCGGCCGGCCCGCAGTAGCCCGATGCTCTCGGCGATGGCCCGGGCCGTGTTGGGGAAGTCACCGGTGATCATAATGGTGCGGATGCCGGCTTGGCCGGCCTGGGCCAGGGCGGGCGCCGCTTCCGGGCGCGGCGGGTCGATCATGCCGGCCAGGCCGACGAAGACCAGGTCCTTTTCGATGTTGCGAATATCATTAACGTCGGGGAGTTCGCGTTCGACCCGATAGGCCAGGCCGAGAACGCGCAGGGCGCCGCGGGTCATGGTCTCGTTGGCTTCCAGAATCCGGCGGCGCTGGGCGTCGTCCAGGGGGGCGCTGCTGTCGTCGTGGCACTGGTAGCGCGAGCACAGGTTCAACACCATGTCGGGAGCGCCCTTGACGGCGATCACGTAGCCGCTGTAGAGTTTTTGTTCGTCGAAGGGGGAGATGTCCTCGGGATGCGGGTGCAAGATGTGGTGCACAGTTACCATGTTCTTGCGCGTCGAATCGAAAGGTATCTCGGCCACGCGCGGGTAGGCCTGGTTCAACGGCCGGGGCAGGGCCCCGGCCTTGGCCGCCGCCACCAGCAGGGCGCCCTCGGTCGGGTCGCCCACCATGCGGTAGCTCATACCCTCGACGCTGCTCTCGCCCGAGACTTCAAGATGGGCATCGTTGTTCAGGGCGCCAACCCACAGGGCGGTCAGGATAGCCTGAAAGTCGGTCAACTGCACCGGCCGGTCCTGGGCCAGGAAATCACCCTGCAGGGTATGGTCCGATCCGCCCACATCAAGGAATTTGCCGTCGGCCCACATACGGGTGACGGTCATCTTGTTCTGGGTCAGGGTGCCGGTCTTGTCCGAGCAGATGACGGTGGTCGAGCCCAGGGTTTCCACTGACGACAAACGGCGGATCAGGGCGTGGCGCTTGACCATTTCCCGCATGCCCAGCGCCAGGCTGATGGTGACCACCGCCGGCAAGCCCTCGGGCACGGCGGCGATGGCCAGGCCCACGGCCAGCATGAACATTTCCAGGGGCGCATGACCGCGCATCCAGCCGATGGCAAACACCAGGGCGCAGACCGCCAGGGCGGCCCCGCCCAGCACCTTGCCCAGTCCGTCCAGGCGCTTCTGCAGCGGCGTGGTCTCCTCCTTTACGTTTTGCAGCATTTCAGCGATCAGGCCGATCTGGGTATGCATGCCGGTGGAAACCACTATACCCCGGCCGCGGCCCGAGTTGACCAGAGTGCCCATGAAAGCCGTGTTCTTACGGTCGCCAAGGGGCACATTGGCTTCCAGGCGGATATTGGCGTCTTTTTGCACTGGCACCGATTCGCCGGTCAGGGCGGCTTCTTCCAGGCGCAGATTTACCGCTTCCACCAGGCGCAGGTCGGCAGGGACAAAGTTTCCCGCTTCGATAAAAACGATGTCGCCGGGAACGATCTTCGGGCCGGGAATGGCCCGGCGCGAGCCGTCGCGCAGAACCTGCGCTTCCGGGGCCGCCAGTTTCTTCAAAGCGGCCAGCGCTTCCTCGGCGCGGCGGTCCTGGATCACCCCCAGGGTGGCGTTCAGGACAACGATGGCCAGGATGGCCACCGCTTCGATCCATTCGCCCAGCAGCCCCGATATGGCCGCGGCCGCGATCAGGAGCAAGACAATGAAGTTGCTGAATTGGGCGAGCAGCAGCTGCAGGAAAGTGGGACGGGGCAGGGCCGCGATCTGGTTGAGTCCGTACATTTCCAGGCGTTTGGCCGCCTCGCGGCTGTCCAGGCCGCTCTCGATCGGCGTGGCCAGTTGGTGCGCAATGTCTTCGGCGCTTAGCGAGTGCCAGTCCAGGCGGCTTTGTTTTTTTTTAGCTACAACAGTTTTTCTGGCGAACATGATGGACTCCGTGCTTGTTTTTTCAGCGCAGTTTGATGCTGATCAGGCTGATCAAGGTGAAGATCACCGCCAGGATCCAGAAGCGGATGACGATCTTAGGTTCGGCGATGCCCAGGAACTGATAGGTGTGGTGGATGGGGGCGCGGTAAAAGATGCGGCGCTTGATCAGTTTGATGCCGATGTAGTCCTGTATGAAAACAGAGAGAAACTCGATGACAAAAACGCCGCCGGCGATCAGGAAAAGCAGCTCATGCTTGAGCAGCACCGCCGCGGTGGCGATGACGCCGCCGATCAGCAGCGATCCGGTGTCGCCCATGAATATTTCGGCCGGGTAGGCATTAAACCAGAGGAAAGCGGCCAGGGCGCCGATCAGGGCGGCCAGTACCACCACCAGTTCGCCCGAACCATTGATAAAAGGGAACCACAGGTATTTCGCCGCCTTGGAATTGCCGATGATGTATGCGAAAACAGCGTAGACAGCCAGAAGCAGCCCAGCCGGAACCGTGGCCAGGCCGTCCAGGCCGTCGGCGAAATTAATGGAATTGGCGATGGCTATGATGACCAGGATAATGAAGGGATAATAAAAGATACCCAGGTCGAGCAGTGGATTTTTCAAGAAAGGGATGAAGAGCTTGCCGGCGATCTCGGGAGCGAAAGGAGATGCGTCCGAGGCCAGCAGCAGCAGGCCGAGGATCAGACCGAACAGGGCCTGCAGAAAAAGCTTCAGGCCGCGGTTCATGCCCAGGTCGCTTGAACCGCGGATATTTTTAAGGTAATCGTCGAAAAAACCCAGGGCCGTGAACCAGAAAGCGGTAAAAATCATAATGCCCAGAAAAAAATCGTTCGGCTTTTTCCAACTGCCCCAGAGCAGCACCGATATCAGCAGCGAAAAGAAGATGATCAAACCGCCCATGGTCGGTGTGCCGTCCTTGTTGCGGGACGACATGTCGCCGAAATCCCTGGCCCGGTCACGGAAGTTCAACTGGTAGATGGCGTGGATCACGTGGCGCCCCAGCAGGATGCCGATGACAAAAGAGGTGAGCACGGCCATCAGGGCCCGGAAGGTGATATAGGTCATCAACCTCTGGCCGGGAAGGTTGGCAAAGAATTCGCTGATCCAGATGATCATGGCTGATCGATCTCCTTGTAAATACGCTTGATAATGGTCTTGAGCCCGAATTCGGGTGACAAATGGTCGGAGGTGATCAGCACCTGTTGCAGCTGATCTTTAATGCCGGCGCCGCTAAGCAGGTTGCGGCGATAAAAAGAATACAGCAGTTCCAGGACCTCCTCACGGATCAGTGAATTGTTGTGCAGGTACAGGCGCTGCAGCCCCGGCAGGTCGCTTAAATTCCCCTTGCGCGCCATGAGCCGCAAACAGGCGATCTTTTCATCAACACTGCCGTGGGCCAGGCGGCGCTGGATGGTCTTCTGCAATTCGCCGTATTCGCTTTCGCTGATATGCTGTCCCAGGTAATCCAGGGCCGCTGCGCGTACTTCGAAATAACCGTCTTTGAGCAGGCGCAGCAGCAGTTCTTTTGTTTCGTCGTTCCAGTGGCTGATCGCCTTTAGGGCGACCAGGGCGTTGCGGCGCATGAAGCCGTTGCCCTGGCCCGCGCTCAGCATGTCGACCAGGAAAGCGCTCTTGCTCTTTTCCTTGAACAGGCCGATCAGCTTGATGCCGATATTTTTTATTTCCCAGTTGGGGTTGGAGAGGTACAGGTTGATCTTGTAGCGAAATTCCGTCTTGTAGAATTCGGGATTGGCGCTAACGGTTTCCATGAACCGGAAAGGTGAAAGCAGGGAAATGGGAACGCCCGGGCGGCTGCTGCCGCTTCTTTTTTTAAAGATCAGAATACCGGTGTTTTTGAAGATCAGCGAAGAAAGAAAGTAAATGGCCGTGCCCATAAAGGTCAACGACACACAAAAAATTACATTTTCGATGGTGGGCGAGTTGAACTGGATGCGCTTGAAGACGAATTTGGCTTCGCTGATGGCGATGACCATCAGCAGGCAGGCGCATAGAGTTTTGCCCGCAGCTGAAAGTATCTCCCCGTAAGCTAGTGTAACTCCGTCCCGTTTCAGTTTGTGCCTGACAACCGCGACACGGACCAGTGCGAAAGTGAGATAGGAAATGGAGGTGGCCAGGGCGATGCCGGCAAATCGCAAAGACGTGCCTGCCAGCAGGATGACCAGCGGCAAATGGAAAGCCAACAGGGAAAAGTCGAGGAACATCGAGGTCCGGTTTTCCAGGCGCGCCGCGAAGAATCTCGCGGTCAGGTTGTGAATGCCCCAGCCGATCAGGCCGATGGCATAGAATTGCAGGGCCAGGGCCGTACTGGACACAGCTTGGGCGCTGAAGTGAAACCTTTGCAAAAGCAGCGACACGATGGGCTTGGCCAGTGTGACCATCAGGATGGAGGCGGGGGCCAGCAGGAACAAGTTGATGCGGATACCGTCGATGAAGAGAATTTTTGTCTTGTCTTTGTCCAACAGGGAGGTGGATTCGGAAAAATCCCTTAAAATGGCGCGGTTGATGGTTTTGGCCAGCAAAACAAAAGGCAGGCGAAATATCTCCATGGCAAAATAGAGGTAGGAGAGCGAACCGACGCGCAGGGATGAAGCTACGAACTTGTCAACCAGCTCCGGGCTGCGGGTCAGCACTCCGCCCAGGCCTACCGGGGCGAGCTGGGTGGCGTACTTGCGTCCGACGCTGCTGTTGATTTTAAGGGACGGCTGGAAGGAGAACTCCAGCAGCGGCCGGCTGATGGTTTTCAGCAGCAAAGGCAGCAGGAAAAGGATTTGCAGCAAATAGCCGAACAGGACGCCGTAGGCTAGGGAAAATGAACCGCTGCCAGACCTGAACAGGAAAATGCCGAGAATAGTGCCGGCGGCAAAAAGCAGAGTCGCGAGCCCAACACTGGCGGATCTGTGAAAAGTCTGCAAATATCCGGCCAGGATGGCTGCCAGCGTGCCCAGGAACAAACCGGGAAACAGGATGCGGGTCATGTGTGTGGCTGCACTGCTCAGGCCGTGGGCGGCGAGGCCGGGGAACAAGAAACCGATGATGAGCGGAGCCAAGAGCATGCCGGCCGTGGTGAGCAGCAGGGAAAGCAGCATAGTGTAAGTGAGCAGGGGCGCTACCGCTTCCCAGGCTTTTTTGCGGGGGCCGCGCTGGAACAGGCGTGAAAAGATCGGCATGAAGGCTTTTTTCATGGCGCTGCTGCCCAGCAGGCGCGACAGGAAACCAACGACGGTCCTGGCAATGGAAAAGATATCCATGACTTTGCCGGCCCCGAACAGGGCCGCGGCGGCGATCTCACGGCCGAAAGCGAGCAAAAGGGAGGCCAGGGCCGAGGAAGCGGAGCCTCTTTTTCCGGAAGCGGCCATGTCATCATGGCTGTTGGCCCTGGTTTTTTCAAGGTAGCTTTTAAAAATATAAGTATGGCCGTCGACGCTGACGCGGTCATCGGGTTTCAGGGGCTTCAAGCCGGTGATTTCTCGATCATTCAGCTGGACGCGGCCTTTGCGGCGCCGGATCATGACCGATTGCTCTTCATTGTTCAGAAAACTGATCTCGAAGCGCACGCTTGAGCCGATGTTTTCCAGCATGACATCGCTAAGGAAAGTGTTGCCCACGCTGGTGTGGGCGAAAGGCAGTTCAAGGTTTTTTTCCTCTTCCAGGGACTGCAGGTAAAAAACGCGGATCTCCCTTTCCTGGCCGTGGTTTTTGGCGATGATTTCTTCAACGGTTTTCAGGATGATCGCGGTGCTGTCCAGCCGGTTTACGGCAAGCAGGTTTTTGCGCATTGCCCCCAGTTGGTCAGGGGCGCCGATGATCTCCTCAATGGCATTATAAAAAGCATCGGGCGCAAGAAAGATCTCGTTTTTTTTCTGGCCGTCGCCGCTCTCTTCGTAAAGGACCCGGGCCCCGCCGATTTTTTCTATTTCGCGGGCGTTCAGGATCTGGTGATCGGCCGGCAGGTCTATCTTGGGGACAAGAAGGGCCGGCAAGCCCATGGTCGTGATCTCCTGAATGGCGCCGGCCCCGGCCCGCGAGACCACCAGGTCGGACATGGCATAGATCTCGGCGATGTGGTCGAAGTACTCCCTGAGCAGCAGCCGGCCTTCGATCTCTGGTGGATACCCTTTCTGCTCCAAGATCTTCACCGTGTCGTCGTAGGCTTTGTAATCCTTGCCATAGGCCTTACCGGTGGACATGATGACGAACAGGTTGGGCAGGCACAACAGTCGCGGAATGATCGCCGCGGCCGCGCGGTTGATGGTGCGCGCCCCCATGCTGCCACTGAAAATGAACAGCACGCGACTGCTGGAGGGAATATTGAATTTCTCCCGGCTGTTTTCTTCGCCGTCGCGACGGATCGATCGGCGCAGCGGATAGCCGGTCTCAATTACTTTGGAGCTTTCAAAAAAAGACGCGGTAGAAGGAAAAGCTATGCCGATTCTGGTGGCGAAGCGGGCCACAAAAAGGTTGAGCCGGCCGGGGACCGCGTTCTGTTCATGGATAAAAACTTTTATTTTGAGCAGGGCGGCGGCCAGCAATACCGGGGCGGCCACATAGCCGCCGCTGCCGATGATAATATCGGGCTTGAATTTGCGCAGAATGAAAAAACTTTTAATCGCGCCCAAAAAAATGGCTGCCAGGGCAAAAAAAGTTTTCAGACTCCTGACGCTTTGCGGCAGCCCCCTGGACGGTACATGGACAAATTCCATGGGTTGGGGCAGGGCGCGGATAATGGCAGCTTCACTGCCTTTTTTAGTGCCAACATAAAGGAACTCGGCATCGGGATACTTTTCCTTCAGTGCTTCAAAGATAGCGAGATTGGGATAGACGTGGCCGCCGGTGCCGCCGCCGGTAAAAAGGAATTTGTACTTTTTCATGTTGGGTTTTTTAGAACCTATTATACCTTAAACAAAAGCGAAATTACAGGGATTACGTGTTGGTGTTAGTGATAGTGTTAGCAAAATAATAATTGAAATATCATAAGAACGTTATATTGCGGTTCCTAACACAAACACAAACACTAACACTGATTTCTATTTTGGGGCCTGTTCGTTTATAATAGATCCATGAGCACTATAGCCATAATCCTGGCCGGCGGAGCGGGAACGCGCCTCCAAGGCCCTTTGCCCAAGCAATTCCGCCTGATCGGCGGCCGCTCGCTGCTGGAAATTTGCCTGGGCACCTTCCAGGGCCATCCGGGCCTGGATGGAATCATCCTGGTCTGCCCGGCCGCCCAGATGCCCCTGGCTAAAAAAACGGTAGCCGCCGGCCGCTTCTCAAAGGTGACAAATATCCTCCCCGGCGGCAATTCCCGCCAGGAATCATCAGCGATCGGGGTTTGGGCCGCCCCGGATACAAGCGAGAACATCCTTATTCACGACGCTGTCAGGGCGCTGGTGGCGCCGGCGGTCATCAGCCGGGTGCTGGAGGCGCTGGCCTGCTCGCAAGCGGTCATGCCCGTTCTTCCGGTCAGCGATACGACCATCCGCGTCGATGATGCGGATGTGGTTACAGCTGTTCTCGACCGCGCCAAACTCCGCCATGTGCAGACGCCCCAGGGGTTCAAGCTGGAGATCATCCGCCCGGCCCATGAACGGGCCCGGGTCGATGGCTTCACCAATGCCGGCGATGATTGCTCTTTGGTAGTTCGCTACGGCCTGGCTCCGGTCGTCACGGTACCTGGTGACCCGGCCAATATAAAGATTACCTACCCGCAGGATCTGGCCATAGCCGAGGCGATCCTACGTGATGCGTAATGCGTATTGAGTAAGACTAAAATTCCAAATAACAAATTCCAAATAGATTCCAAGTTCCAAATTCCAATGTCCAAAACGAAAGCCCTTACAAGTCTCTTCTCTTCGTTTGGGTCATTTGGTCATTGGTGCTTGGAGCTTATTTGTGATTTGTTGCTTGGATTTTGGAATTTTCCTTTTCAATACGTATTGAGCGTCACGTATAAAAAACTATGCGAAATTTGGCTCCCGGTTTGCCATCCTCAATTAATTGAATGTCCCCGTTCAAAGCGCTGACCAATTTCTTGACCGTGGCCAGGCCCATGCCGGTGCCCTTGTCGCGGCTGCTGAAGAACGGCAGCCATATCTTTTCAGTGTTGGCGGCGGCGATGCCTGGTCCGTCGTCGGCCAATGTCAGCGAGGCAGGCGCGGCGTCTGAGAATTCCACTTGCAAACTCCTGGCCCCGGCCTGTTTGGCGTTGAGGACCAGGTTGGAAAAAATGACGTTAAGCAGCAGCGGATCGCTTTTTAAAAGCAGGGCACTTTCCGGCAGGTCGACGGTCATTTCTTGTGCGGCGGCGGCAGTGGCGATCAATTTTCTGACATCGGTTTTCTTGCGGGAGATCTTTTTTACCGGCCGGGCGAACTGCAGAAAACTTTCCATCATTTCGCTCATAAAATTGATCTCGCGGACGACCTTGCGTGTCTTCTCCGGCTCGGTGCGCATGGCTTTGCTGTAGCCCAGAATGACTCCCAATGAATTGCGTATCTCGTGGGCCAGGGCCGCGGCCATTTCGCCGAGCATCATCAGGTTGGCATTCTGACGCTGGATCCTTTCCTTTTTTCTTTCGGCGCTGACGTCACGGACCAGCACCAGGCGGCCGCTGTCGGAAACCGGCACTACGTCGACGTAAAAGATATAGGAACCGCTTTCGATCTCGGCGGATATTTTCTTTTCACTGGCCTCGATGAAGGCGGTGAGTACGGGATGGTCCTGCAGAACCGTGGCCAGGGAATTGTTCTTGGCGCTGGAAAAACTTCGCTTGAACAATTTCTGGGCCGCGGGGTTGAATATCTCGATCTTGGCTCCGGCGGAGATGAAGATCACGCCAAGGTGGACGGTATTGATGATGCTCCGGTTCAATTCCTCTTTTTGCGAGCTGGTGCGGTTTTGTTCGGCGACCAGGTTCTGCAGTTCCAGCTGGGTGTTTTTCATTTCGACCAGGTAATCCTGTAAAGGAGAACCGGCCCCCAAACTTTTTTCCGGCCTTTTTTTGCGCAGTAGCACCACCAGGTAGATCCCGGATGCGCTAATGAAGATTCCCAGGAAGAAGATCAGACCGGAAAGCAGCTTTTTCAGCGCCGCGAACTGCTCGAGCTGGGGCGAGCGGATGGTTTTTTTAAAAAGCAGCCCCGAACCGTCGCCCAGGGGTCTTCTGATCTGCAGCAGCCTTTCCTGGCCGGCCAGGGTTAGCTGCTTGCTGTTTTCGGCGCGAGCCAGGGACAGGACCTGGTCGAAATATTTTTCCCGGCCCGGTTGCGGCAGGCGCAGCAAAATCTTTTGGACGTACAGTTCGGCCTGAAGGTCGCTTTGGGCGATGATGGCGGCGATCTCATTTTTTTCAAGGCTCTTGAAAAGGGCGCGCATGTTCTCGAAGACAAAAAGGCCCAGGATCTGGACGACAATGACCAGGATCAGAAAACTTCTTTTCATAGCAGACGCCAGAACGAGCCGATCCAGGCCATGATGGCGTCTCCCCAGAACAGGGAAACGAAACTGCCCAGGCTCAGGAACGGGCCGAAGGGCAGGGCAAGCTTAAGATTCTTTTTCTTGAACACAATGAAGAAGATCCCCACCAGCAGGCCGAATAACGATGCCAGGAATATCGCAACAGTCAGCCGGTGCAGGCCGAGAAAAAGGCCCATGAATAGAGCCATTTTAACGTCGCCGAAACCTAAACCCTCGATCTTTCTGATCTTCAGGTAAAAGAAATAAAGGCCGGCGAAAAAAAGCGCCCCGCCCAGGCCGCTGAGCACGGCATCCAACTGGTCGATCTCGGGATTGAAAAATGAATAAACGAAAAAAAACGCGGCAGCGCTCAAGGTGAGTTCGTCGGGGAGGATCATGTGCTTGATGTCGATGGCCGCCAGAGCGATAAGCAGGCAGATGAACACGGCGCTGGCCGCGGCCTGCAGCGATAACCCGTAGCTGTGAACCGTCAGCCAGAAGCTGAAAGCGCAAAATCCCTCGACCAACGGGTATTGCGCTGATATTTTGCCGCGACAAGAGCGGCATTTGCCCAATAAAAAAATGTAACTCAGCAGCGGGATGTTGAGATAATATGGAATGTCGGCGCGGCAGCGCGGACAATGGGATGGTGGAAAAACCACGTTCTCTCCCAGGGGCAGGCGGTGGATCACCACGTTCAAAAAGCTGCCGATGATCAAGCCGAAAATGATGGTCAGCGTTGCTTCCATTTGAATACCCTCTCGGCCGTGATTGTGCCCTGTTCAGGGTTGTATATGTATTCGTTTCCGGCGAAATCTGTGGGCAGAGCCGCCAGCAACCTTAAGCTCAGCAATTCGTTCAAAGTCGCCGGCCAGCGCCGGAATTGGCGGCGGAATATCCCGATCCGCTCTTTGAGCAAAGCGAGATCGTTTTCGGCTTTGATCTGGTAAAGGTGGTTGAACGCCCCGTCTTTTTCCAGGGTGTCGCGGGCATTGTTGAAAATTTCCAGCCACATCTGGTAAGCCATTGTGGGATCGTCGCCCAGGTAGACCATATGGGCGTTCAAACGCTTGATAAAAGGCGGGGCATCGGGTTTGGCCGCGGCCCGGTTGTAATAAAATTCGGCCTTGGCGAAATCCTTCAGGAATTTATAGCAGTAGTATCCGGCGTCGTGATCAAAAAACCATTCGTCGGGATTGAGGCGCGAACCCTTGTCCAGCAGGCGCAGGGCCATGGGAATATCCCTGGCTTCATAGACCATGATCAGCGACCCGATGATATATGGTTCCTTGTACTGCGGCGTGATATCGGTGATGGTGTCGTATACCCTTTCTAAAAAATCGAAGCGGTTGGTCAGGTAGGTGGTGGAATAGAACTGGATGGACCAGATGAAAAGCAGGTCGGCGGCCAGGTTGCTGTAGCCGAAGGAAAGGACTTTCAGTGCCTTGCCTGAAGGCAGGGAAACAAAGGTGCCGCGGTCGGCAAAGTAATCGAGGTTGCTGTCGTAACGGTTCTGCATTCCTGCCGCCAACAGCAGTCCGGCCAGGAAAACGGCTGCCAGCAGCCGGCCTGGTATCATTGGAAATCCCTTTTGCGGAAGATCAGGATGGTGACGGCCAACAGGGCCAGGATATAAGCCAGGGCGTAGAGCACGGAAAATAAAATGGTCCAGGGGTTGAGCGCCGTGTTCAGCACCACTTCGTTCTTGATGTTGAACTTGTCCAGGTTGGGCAGCAGGTAGTAGAGGCCTTGAGTTAAATATTTCCAGAACGGGTCGCGCAGGATCATCTTGAATTCATTGAACGTCCACATGATGTGGCCGATCAGGTAGAGTGAAACCGTGAAGATAAAAGAGAGGATCGGCGTGGTAAAAGAGGAAAAGAACAGTGAAATGGCCACGATGACCAGAAGTTCCAGGAACAGCATGAAGAAGTAGAGGATGATCTTGAGGTCGAAGCCGCCGCCGCTGGCAAGCACGAGCAGGAAAAAAATTACGGCCATGGCCGCCAGGGCCGTGAGCATGGTCAGGGCCAGGCCCAGGAACTTGCCGATGATGAATTGGTCGCGCGATACCGGCTTGCTCAGGATATTGAACACTGTCTTTTTTTCGATCTCCTTGTAGATCAGGTTGATGCCGGTGAAGATGGCGATCACAATGCAAAAGAAGTTAATGGCCGCCAGGCCGGTGTCTTTCAACACTTTCATGGCGTCGCCCAGGGTAAGGAAACTGATTAGTTTGGAACTGAGGGCGAAGAAGATGCCGAAAAAAACCAGCAGGTAAAACATCTTGTTGCGCGCCGATTCTTTGAAAGTGTTAACGGCAATGGCTTTGATTTTCATTTTCATCGGCTGTCCCCCGCCGTTGCGGGGCGGGTCGGCTGCATTTCATTGAAAAATATATCTTCCAGGGTCATTTTTACCGGATTGACCGCAACGATCCGGCCGTTGTTGTGGATGATCGATTCCACCACCTGGTTGATGTCGGAATCGCTGGGCAGGGTAAGCGAGTACTGGCCGTCACGGCAGGCGAAATTAGTCTGGATCTTGGCCAATTCCTTTTCGGCAATATGCGAACAGATGATCTCATAATATTGGGTGCTGCGCGAGATAAGTTCCGACAGTTTGCCTTCGCGGCGCATGCTTCCGTTCAGAATGATGCCGACCCTGTCGACCATCATCTCCATGTCCTGCAGGATATGGGAGGAAAAAAAGATGGTTTTACCCTGTTCGCGCAGGGAGAGGATAAGGGTGCGCAGATCCTTGCGGCCGATGGGATCGAGGCCGGAAAAGGGCTCGTCGAGGATCAGGAAATCGGGATTGTGGATCAGGGCCTGAGCCAGGCCCAGGCGCTGGATCATGCCTTTGGAGAATTTGCGCAGTTTCAGGTCCTGGTGGCCGCTCAGACCCACTTGGTGGATCAGGGCGGCAACCCTGTCCCGCACTTCGTCAGCCGCAAGGTTGAAGAGCGAGGCGGAAAAGAAAAGCAGCTCGCGGGCGCTCAGGTAATCATAAAAAAAAGGATTTTCAGGTAGATAGCCGATCCTACGCCGGGAAGCCATGGAGGCGGCGGGCTGACCGTCGATCAGGATCTCACCATGGTCGGCGAAGAGCAGGCCCAGGACGCACTTGATGGTGGTGGTCTTGCCGGCGCCATTCGGTCCCAGGAAACCGTAGATCTCGCCCTTTTCCACGCTGAGATTGATGCCCTTCAGGACATGGTATTTTTTAAGGAGGAAATTGGAGCGGAAAGTTTTTTTAAGATCCCTGATTTCCAATGCCTTCATGGTTTTTTTGTCCTTGTGCCGTGAAAATTGATTGTAGGGAATAGGATGGAAAATGTCAATAGAAGAAGGCGAGAGGCTAGGGGCGATGGGCTATGGGGAAGAAGAAGAAGGCGAGAGGCTAGGGGCGATAGGCTATA
>Ga0268280_1000709_pt1 | contig 25775 bp, 24 predicted proteins | sample saktaG_9_FD_190139 | JGI IMG/M metagenome (GOLD analysis project Ga0268280, IMG submission 190139) | Saline water microbial communities from Sakinaw Lake, British Columbia, Canada - sak_2011_5_24_40m | ecosystem: Environmental > Aquatic > Non-marine Saline and Alkaline > Saline ... | reverse complement strand
GAATTCGTTGAAGAAATAACAACGCAAGAGAACCATTCAAATCAATTTAATTAAGGAAGGGACATCCCTTCCTTAATTTACTATAAAGCTCATAGATTGATCGTCATTTCAAGGAAACAAATCAATCGGATTTTCTTTGAACGGTCTCTTTATTGACTCATCAAACTGTGATAAGATTAGTAATATCTCAATGACTCGCATCCATGCATGTGAAAAACCGAACCGATTCTTCTGAATCTTTGCCACACCTCTGTACGTGATTCATTCGACGCTCTTATCAGAGTTTTGTCTCAAGACTTTTTCAAAATGAAAGCGATGTGAATGGCATGTCAAATCCGGTTAAGAATAAGTCGATCTTTAAAACACCTTATTTATTCTTGGTTCCAGCGGTGTTCTTTTATCTATTGTTTTGGTTCATCCCTGTAATGATGTCGTTTTTCGATAGCATCACTGCCATCGATGGTGGCCTCTCATTTGAGAATTTCCGGAATATGTTTGCGGATCCGTTGTTTGTGCAAGCATTTAGAAATACCGCTATTTTCGCTTTTGTTTCCTTGGTCATCCAATTTGTGATTGCGTTGTTGCTGGCATTACTCATAAACAGAAATTTCAAAGGATCGAAAATATTCCTTTTCATTATGTTGATACCGATGGCGATACCGCCTTCGGCCGTGGGGATTTTATGGAACACCGGGCTGGTTCAAAGCGGATGGATTAATTCGATGTTGGCATCCACAGGCATTCAGCATTTCTTAGAAGTCTTGAGAATCGTCGATGGCCCCATCATCTGGAAACAAGCTTCGAATTTACAGGCCGTGTTCCTAATCATTTTGATCGATTCCTGGTCCGTACTACCTTCGGTCATGATCATTATCCTGGCAGGGCTACAAAACTATAATAAGGAATTCAGTGAAGCGGCGCTGGTTTTCGGCGCCAACCGATTTCAGGCGATTAAGGATATCGTGATTCCAATTATCAAACCGACTTTGATTTCCGCCTTGGTTCTGAGGCTGATTGCAGGACTTCAGGTTTGGCTCATCAGTGTCATGATCTTCGGCTTCAGGAATGTCCCCTTCTTATTAGAAAGAATCGTATTCTTCACCGACCGGCTTCGGGATGATCCAAGCGCTTATAAGATCGCCGTATCCTATTCCATGTTCGTTGTCGCCTTTGTCGGCATCGTTGCGATGTTATTTGTCAAATTGACATCCAGAAAAGATTGGCGGTCCGCAAATGAATAAGCATATTCGCAAAGTCATATTCTATTTATTGATCGTCCTAATATCGTCGATTGTCATCGTCCCGATGACGTATCTGGTTAATGTCTCCTTATCTTCTCAGCTGGAAGTCAATGACTTTCCCAAGCCGTTACTGCCACGTTTGGGCCATGATATCAAAGTGGAGTGGGATGAAGATCATTCGTATTACATCATTTCGAGAAAATCATTTAACGGCGAGTATAAAGAACTGAACTACTTATCGGACTTCAAACAGGTACAGACCTATTTCCGAACCTATCTGAACGTCAACAAGACTGCCGAGGAGTATGAAGCGGATTTTACCGTAGCCAGGGAATCTGGCAGTCCGGTATTCCTCCATTATAACAAGACTATTTTTCTTAATTATACAAAGTTTTTCAGCATCTTTGACGGCGCCGGTCAGGCGTTGGTGAATAGTATTACGGCGGCGCTACTGACCATCTTGATATCGATGTCAATCGGTGGCTGTGTCGGTTATGCCCTTGCCAGAACGGCAATCAAGGGTAAAAACGCGATCGGCCTAGGGGTTTTGATTGTCAGAATGTTTCCCGCCATCTCCATCGCCGTTCCGATGGCCGTGCTGTTGATAAGATTTGGGATGTATGATTCGATGCTGGGGCTTGCGGTTATTTATTCGATTCCGAACATCGGGTTGACTGCCTGGATCACAAAAAGCATTTTTCTGAGTGTTGATAAGGAATACGAAGAAGCATCGCTCGTATTCGGAGCGACGAAAGCGCAGACGTTCAGAAAGATCACTTTACCATTGGTACTGCCAGCTTTTGCGGCTTCCTCGATGTTTGCTTTCATCACTGCTTGGAACGATACGGCCATATCGTTATTGCTGACCAATGAAAATCAAACTTTGGCGTTATTGCTCTATAAAAACATGGGCGGTTCCGCTTCGCTTCATTATGCAACTTCGGGAGCAGTCATGTTGATAATACCGGCTTTGATTTTTACGTTCCTGACAAAAGATTACGTCAATAAAATGTGGGGTTAATGAAAGGAAGCGCATCGTATGTCCTATTTGAAATTAGAAAATCTGACTAAAGTCTATGGAAAAAACGGCTTGGCCGTCGATCAATTCAATTTAGAGATTGAAAAAGGCGAATTTGTCGTATTTTTGGGTCCGTCCGGGTGTGGGAAATCGACGACTTTGAGAATGATCGCCGGGCTAGAAACGGTGACGTCGGGAGAAATATACTTGGATGGCGTATCCATTGTCAAGGACGAACCGAAAGACCGGAATATTTCGATGATTTTTCAAAGTTATGCGGTGTGGCCGCATATGTCGGTTTACGATAATGTCGCCTATGCGCTGAAGTTGCGGAAAATGTCGAAGGAAGCGATTGACATCGCCGTCAAGGAAGCCGCAAGTATTACGCAAATCACCGAATATCTCAATCGATACCCCAACAAATTATCGGGCGGTCAAAGACAAAGAGTCGCTGTCGCCAGAGCGATCGCCATCAAACCGAAACTGTTTCTGATGGATGAACCGTTATCAAATCTTGATGCAAAACTCAGAGTTTCAATGCGAACGGATTTAAAGAAGATTCATCAGGATTTGCACACAACCTCCATCTTCGTCACGCATGACCAATCAGAAGCGCTGAGCCTGGCAGATAAAATTGTTGTCATGAACCAGGGCGTCATTGAACAGGTGGGAACGCCGATTGAAATATATCATGACAGCGAAACCATGTTCGTAGCGAAATTCATCGGCTCTCCGCCTTCCAATTTCTTTAAGGTTCTCGTCTGTGAAATCGACAAGAAGCTGGCCATTAAACACCCCGCTTTTGAATACAGAATGGAGGGTCCAATTGCCAAGACCCTATTAAGCAAGTATTTAAACAAGGAAATCATCTTGGCAGTAAGGCCGGAGAATTTCGTTGTCGATCCCAAGGGCATCATCGAAGTGAAATGCTTGATCATCGAGCCCCAAGGATCGCATCTGGTCATCAATGTCGAGATTGGCAAGGAGCCAGCGAAAGTAGTGACGAGTATTCTCAATATCAAAACGAACGATACGATCAGACTTAATTTCAGTGATAACATCGCTTTCTTTGATATCGAGACCGAACATCGAATCCGATGAATTCCGGATTGAAACGCGAATCATCGTTCGTTTTCTGACGATGACGAACGACATCACCGATCGGCATAAACGACTCGTTTTTTGCGACGGGATCCTTTAGGCAGTTGATCGAAATTCGATTTGTTGACATCAATGCATGATTTTCATGATAAAATATGAATCAATCCACGAAAGCGAATGTGGATTGCGATTAACACTATTCTTTGGCAAGGAAGGCGAAACCCGAAGATGGAAATTAATAAGAATCAAGCAAATCAGATCATTCACACACTCAAAAGCGTCATCAAGGAAGATATCAATTTTATCGATCCCACGGGAACCATCATCGCAAGTTCCGACCCGAATCGGGTCGGAAGTTTTCATGAAGGGGCGACGATTGTCGCTAAGAATAAACAACCCTTAATCATTTATGAAGACAATGAATACCTCGGAACTAAAAAAGGAATAAATTTACCGGTATTCCTGGAAAATGACTTGGTGGCGATTGTCGGCATCACCGTCACCGGGGCGTTTGACGAGGTTTTGAAATTAACGACGATTGTGGCGAAGATGTCGGAAATTCTGATTAAAGAACAGTATTTGAATACTCAGAAACAATTCAAACGCGAAAACAACCGCATCATTATGGAAATGATCATCAATGATGAAGTGAGAATTGACAACATCATCCTCAAGTTGAATCAACTGGGGTACAATCCTTCGATATTCTCGTTCTTCGCTGTCTGCGAACTGGATCACTTCGACTCGACAGATATTGATTTGACGAATATCGTCTACAATAGTATTGAAAAACGGATTGACTATAAGGATTTGATTGTGAAATTTCAAAATCGGTTTGTGATTTTGTCCAGTCAAGAGAACTACGTTGACTTTGTCGCGACTTTGAAGAACATTCAAAGGCACATCGAAAAAAAATACGGCATCGGCATCACCATTGGCATCTCCGAAAAATTTGAAGATATTCGACAAATAAGGACCGCCTATAAACAAGCAGAAATGGTGATTAAGATCGGCGTCAACAAAGAGTCGAGAACGATTGAGCAATTTGAACCATCCTCGCTTGAATTCCTCTTTTTTGGATTTTCCGACCTGAGCAAACAATCCTATTTGAATGCCATATTAAAAGAATTGAACCAAGAGGAAAGAAAAGCCGCGAGCGAGATTGTTTTTTCATACATCAAGAATAACGGCTCGATTATGAAAATCAGTGAGGAGCTGTTTATCCACAAAAACACGCTTCAGTATCGATTGAATCGAATATGGAAGATTACCGGATACAATCCGAGAAAAATAAAAGATCTCATTATCCTTTATTTGGCTTTAGAACTTGAAAGGCAAGCCTAAGCAGATTGCCTTGTTACTCCGTTTCCTTTGAATTGTTGTATCTATGAAAAGCCCGCTCCTGGGAAGTGGATTGGTTCGAATTTGGCCAGCGGTCCCTCGATGTTATCATGGGCGTACACAACCAGAGGATGCGAAGCGATCCAAGCAATGTTTTATACTATTTAGAAGGATGAATAAAAGGGGTAGTATGGGAAAATCAAAGGGGCCATTATGGCTTTCATTATGCCTTTATTGTGTGCTATTCACATTATCCGTGTTCCTGTATTATTATGATGAAACGGTCCATGACACCGGACTGAATATGAAGTTTTTTGCGACGATCATTGCTCCGGGCATCTTTTTTCTCATCTCTGTTGTATTTGATAATCCCAAATGGATGATGCGAAATAGCAGAAGATCTGAGATCATTCCCCTCATCCTTTTACCTGTTTTCATTTCCTTAAATTTTATGGCATTAACTTTGGGCTTCATGGGTGCGCTTTCGGAAGCCATTCTTTTATGGTATGGATTGTTATTGCTGCCGCTATTGCTTTTAGTGATTTACATTGCTCTTGCCCGCAAATATTCCCAGGGAAAAATCAGGTTGTTTACCATAATTAAATATGGATTATCCATCGTATTATTCTTCTATGGATATCTTCTCTTCTCGGCATATGGACTTGCGGGATTAGGGGTTTGATTGGCAAATCTGATGGTAACACTCTTTGACTATATTTTCTGAATCTGTTAACTGGAAGAAGTGCTAGTCCGCTTCCGACGATCATTTCTATGGATTAGGACCTATCCATCATGATAAGTCCTTTTTCATTTTCTTTGATTTTTCCCGCAAGGATGTTGCATAAAAGGAAAATAATGGTAAAATGATAAAGAACGAAAACATCTTTTTGGAGGATTTCATGAGAAAATTACTTGGTTTGTTCTTTGCGGTTTTAGCCGGCTTTAGTGTCATCGCTTGTGAAGAAGCAACGACCACCGCGGCGGCTACAGCAACCACGACGTTGACCACGGCCGTGACTACGGTCAATCCTGATCCCGCGGTATCGGACCGCGTCGCAACCCCGTCCGGACTATCGCTGGAAGGAAGTCTGCTCTCGTGGACGGCGGTCGCCGGTGTCACGACTTATGCCGTCTATGCTGACGGCATCCTTCTGAGTACGGTATCAGCTACAACCTACGATGTCGGCGTCCCTGCCGCCCGCACGATCTATACGGTTGTCGCCCAAGGCTCCGCAGGCATGCTAAACTCACTATCCTCTCTCGGTGTCGCCTTCGTTCCCGATGCGGCGGCGGAAATCGCTATGATTGAAGGTGCGCTTGAAAACGTCGGATTACTTGAGATGGTTCCCGGACTCGCATCGGAACTGGTGCGACGCGGAATGCCCGCTTCCGAATTCGCTGCCGTCGTTGAAACCGCCCAGCCGATCCTCAATAGCTTCATCGAGTACGGTCCGACCCTAGACATCGACCAGATTAGCGTTTGTCTCGCCACCGTTGAACACCGCGAGGCCCTGATCGGCGCCATCATCCACATTCTGCCCACCGATATACTCGGCCCCCAGATTGAATCCATCGACATGATCATCGAGATGTATACCCTGTACCGCGATGAAGCCACCACCTATTATGAACAGCAGATGTATGATGAGGCCATCGCCATCATGGAAGAGCAACGAGCGAGTTTTCTGGAAATGGAGGCATTGCTCCTCGCTGATGAAGACATGCTCATCGCGGCCCTGACCAGCGTTGTCAATTACATGATCAGTGTTTATGATGCGCTGAATGTGACCGCACTTGACCATTTCTTCGCTTTGATCGAATCGGGAGCGGTCGAACCCGCCGAAATCATCATCGTGAAAAACGAGATTGTCAACGTGCTGCTGGAAACGATGCCCTCCGTCGACGATCTTGCCCTCTATTATCGCTTGTCGCTTCTTTTTGTTGGCACCGCGATCGAAGCGGATTATCCGGAAGTTACCTTCGAACTGCTTGCCAACGACTTTGCGACTCAGACGCTGTACGAACTCGAACTGTCGCTCCGATTCCTCCTGGAAGCCGATGCGCTTTTCAATGAAGTGATGGATTTTGCCAGTTCTGGAAATGGTGACGATCCGCTATTGCCAGCCCGTCTAATCCAAGCACTGGCCATCGATTATCGCGACTTCAAGAGCACGAACGCCGTCCTTTTGGCCGAAGCCGATGCTGCGCTCGACGACGAAACGGAATATCTGCTTTTCCAGCAAGCGATCGCGATTTCGAATGCTCTGTATTTACAATCCGGCATGACAGAGGTTCAAGTTGAGGCCATCAACGCCTTCTATGACGCGATCACACCGGCTCTCTACGCGAAGCTAAATACGACCGAAAATCTGTTTTTGGATCGGGTGATGAATTATCTCGCCGATGTCGATGAAAATGTTCTGTATCTGGCGATCGTGGCCAGGGGTATCAGCTATGACGGTGAAACCTGGCATAACGATGCCACCTTTGAGACTTATGCGAATGTAACGGAATACGAATATGCCTTCCGCATGACGAATTATGCACTCCGTGCCGAATTCTTCGCAGCGATTGACGCGACGATCGGTTCGCTCACGACCGCAGAGGTCGCCGATCTCATCGAAGTCTTGACCGTCGTTCTGCCGATGGAAATGTGGAATGCATCGCCGTCTGGTGCGATTCCTGATGTCGATGCTTTCCTGGTCATTTTCCAGGATGCGTTCGATGAAAATGGGGAAACCGCCGTCGCGCTGCTGCAGCGGATTGCAACCTACGTCGTCGACAACGACGTGTACGGCGGAATGGCCGACCTGTTCGAATCCATCAACAATTACTGGATCGATCAGTATGGCGAGGATTACTGTTCTATCGACGATATGGATCGTTCCTATGGCCGCTATCGCTACTTCCTCTACTTCGCGGGACATTACGATGCGCTGATGACGGAAGCGAACGAAGCGGATCTGTACACCGTGATTGGTGCCTACTATGATTTGAAACGCGGTCAGGAAGATCTTCTCCCGGTTAACGAGGCGGGGTATTGGGATGGACGTCAGGAAATCACTGAGACGATCGTCGCCGACATCATCGCAGCGGCTCGGGCATGTCGTGGTATCGATATCGACAATCTGACCCCGGCCGATGAGGAAGCCCTCTATGCGTTCGGTGGCGCCATCTCCGGTATTCTTTTCCTTCACGACGAACTCATCTGAACGAACGAAAAGGGACCGTATCGATCCGGATTACTTCCCATCCGCTTCGATACGGTCCCTTTTGTCATTTGTGCGAATGGTTCTAGATCATGGTTGCATGGCGCCGAACAGAACCAGCCAGGCAAGAATCGATTTGGCGACGAGGGAAAGGACGATGTAGGTGCGTTCGCCATACAGGTAATCTTTCCATTTTCCCACTTTAAGATACTGAAGAATCATGTTGATCGGGAACGTATTGAAGGCGAAGAAGTAGGTCCCGACGATTGCCCAGACGAACCAGGGAACCTGGGAGAAGTTGCCGGTCCCGAACATGTAGAGCAGGATGACGACCCAGGGGGTAAGGCCGGCGATCGATCCGTAGATGAACGGACCCCAGCGCAGTTTGCCCTTGTCTTTGCCGGCATTCAACTGTTCCATCAGAAGTCCGAAGAGGTTCATCGAAGCATTGACGACAAAGATTAGCAGCAAAGAGGCGATGTCATGGACGCCGAACAGCGTAGCGATCAAAACGATCATGACGGAAGAACTCAGGGCATATTCGAACCAGCGGAATTTGTTAATGCCTTTTTCCAGGTCGGCATTATAGCGGTCATTGAGTCCTTTGGGCAGCGAGATGAGGGCATGGGCGACGGCGGAGATCAGCAGGAACACCGCGACGAGGATGCCAAACGGCAGGGTGAACAGTACTTTGGAAGCGGTCTCCAGGGAACTGGTCAGCGGGTTGTAGAAGATGTAAAGCTGCGTGATGACGGGTTTGAATTCGGCGATGTTCTGAATGACGGTGGTGGCCAGAAACAGCATCAGGATTCCCTGAATCAGGTGAAGCCCCCCCATCAGCATGTTGAAGCGGCGAAGTTTCAATACAGACGTCTCTTTCATGAGTATCCTCCTTTATGTAGAGTAACCATCTATTCCATCATACCCTTTTTTCCATGCAAACAACAGGCTTTCGTGGGATTTTCTGATAAACACTGTCATCGTATGGATGAAATAATAGAAAAGGAGGATTTGGTTGGAACACGGGAGCCAAACATAAAATCGGAAACAGGTCCATCTCCCACCATTTAGTCAAATCCCTATTGGGAATCGATGATGAAATGGCTTGATATTTTCCATAACAGAGGTGATCATGTAGTTTATCAAGATTTAACTTTTTTATGGAAGGGTACCAAGATGGACAAACCGCCGAACCACAGATTCTACATTGGGTTATCCGGTTTTTTGGCAATCCGACTTTCGTTTCGAAATTGGCCTATTCAAGCAAAAACAATCATGCTATAATGCCATTGATGATGAAGATACCCCAAAAAAACAGGAGAAAAATATGAAAAACAAGGCGCTATTAGTGTTTTCATTTCTAATCCTTATCATGAGCCTTTCTGGTTGCCAGGCGACCACGACAAACCCAATAACGACAGCGACCACAGCAATGAGTTCGACGGAAAACGATACGACGACAGAAGCGACAACCGCGACGGCAACGACCACGATATCTTCCGCCTCGGTCTTGGTCACCATCCAACTTGAAAGCAACGGCGGATCGTCGGTAATCCCGATTACGCAATTATCAGGCACCATCGTCGCGGCGCCGCCAGATCCTGAAAAACCGGATTTCGCCTTCGCCGGATGGTATTTGGACGCATCCTTGACCGAATATTTCGTTTTCACGACGATGCCTTCGCAAAACCTGACGCTCTATGCTGATTGGGGAACTGCCGGCATCGAGTATGAAATAAACATGACGGAAGACGGATATCGGGTCGTGTCGGGGGACTATGATTCGTTGAGTGCCATCATCATTCCGAATCGATATCTTGGCCTTCCGGTTCTTGAACTCGGGGACAGAGCCTTCGCCGGCCAATCTGGAATCGTGTCGGTAACCCTCCCCGCAGGAATGACGAAGATCGGATTTCAAGCGTTTTATCAATGCAGCGGCTTGATCACCATCACGCTTCCCGATCATTTGCTCGTCATCAGCGATTCGGCATTTGCATACTGCACCGGACTGACTGCCATTACGATTCCGGACCTTGTGACCGAACTCGGGCAGGCCGCATTCGGTCACTGTACACAATTGATCGCCATCACGCTCCCGGAAGGCATGACCATGATCTGGGATGATGCTTTCGCCTTCTGCGAGTCACTGACCGCCATTGTTCTTCCTGAAGGTCTGACGGATCTTGGCGCCTCAGTATTCCAGCATTGCACCAGTCTCGTGAGCATCACAATTCCTTCCGGCGTGACCCAAATTTATGAAAACACATTTAGCTATTGCACCGGGTTGACCAATATTACGCTTTCGGAAAACCTTGCATACATTGAATTCAGCGCTTTCACGTATTGTACCGCACTAACGCATATCGTAATTTCCATCCACGTCACTACGATCCATTTCAATGCATTTTACGGATGTTCGGCATTGACAGTTTTTACTGAATTTAGCAGCAAGCCCGCAGGCTGGGCGGAAACGTGGAATTCAAGCAATTGCACCGTTTACTGGGCCGGCACATGGGAGTACATTGAAGGAACGCCGACCCCGATGACGTGATATTCTTTCAGATCATCATGCAAGGATCGGTAATGGCTGAAATCCTACCGATCCAATAAAGACACAAACAACGGCGAATCCAGCGTTCGCCGTTGTTTGTGTTTTACGTCTGGATGTGTTGAATGAAGCATTCAAAAACCTATGGATTTCTTATTGTCTGCTATCAAACGGATTATGAATGTGATATCATCTGTATAAGTGTTGAAATCCATAGGATGCAAGGATCAAAGCGTACTTGTGGCTTTTCATATGGCCAAACGTATTCAGAGGAGAGATTTTTATGAAGAAGATCGCATTATCTTGTTTGTTACTATCCTTATTTTGTCTGGTATTGATCGCGTGTAATTCTGATACGCTTTCTGATGATTCAGAAGAATTACTTGCGGCCGATTATGGCGTCAGTATCAATATTTCTGTCACCAACACACAAGAAGATTCGCAGGTCTCTATCTTCGGCAATGCTGTCGCTGTTATTTCTGATACAGAAATCGAAACCTTTGGGTTGGGATTGCATAACCTGACATCGGCTGTAAACGCCTATTTTGGCAAAACACCGAATGACGCCTATCTGCGCAGTCCGACGCCTTGGGGGGACTTGTATACAACGAATAAATGGCCTCAGGTGCAGAGAAAGTTCACCTTTCAATCAGCAGATATTACCAGTTTTTCATCTTCTCGGGTTGTGATCGATTCCCAATCCATAGTCAATAATACGAATGGATTGATCACCACCAATATTGGCATGACGAAGATTGTTGATTTTCAATGCTCGGCAACCTGGAGCGGCGAATCAGGCATCTCGTTGGCGGCACATATTCCCGTTCAGATTCAGGCTGAACACGACTTAGAAACTTATTCTTTTACCTTTTCGGATGCTTTCTATCAAAATTCGCAGAATTCAAAAGCCGTCCCTTTCAATGCTCAATATCTCGCTTACGCCGCGCAAGTGGAAACGAGTACAGAAGCCTATCTTGTCGTCGACCGGTATACGATGACGGTGCACTGTGTTTTTGTCTCAAGCTTGATCGGGGATGTCGCTGTCAATTATAATCCCACGTACCAATCGCATCATTTTTGGCCGCTCCCGATTGAATCGGTGATGCATACCGCCGGGATGCCGACATTTTTTACCACCGAATTGACGTTTCTGATCACGTACTATTTTAATCCGCGAATAGAATTCAATGAATAGGCGTTTCTAGACATTTCTTGGAAAACATTTCTGATCAAAATCACATGACCTGGTCCGGACATGAGTCGACAATCACGGATCCATGATGTCAAGATACGATGACGCACTTTGCACAGAGCAAACCACTTTGTCCAATGAGGGAGATATTACGAATGTTCAGGCCGTTACGAAGAATCGACAAACAAATGACTTCTGAGGATTCGATCGCTTTGCTCAAGCGGGGAAGAGAAGGCATTCTCGGAACCATCGGCGATCAGGGGTATCCCTATACGGTCGTCGTCAATTACGTCTATTTCCAGGGGAAAATCTATTTCCACTGTGCCAGAGAAGGACACAAGATCGATAACATCAACAAGTACGACAAGGTATCCTTTTCGGTTTATGATCATGTCGAAGTCGTCGGTGAACAGCTGAATACCCATTATCAGAGCGTTCTGGTGTTCGGCAAAGCCACCGTCATTTCCCCGACGGCCGAGATCCTGATGGCTTTGATTCGGAAATATGTCGATATGGATATCGAAAAGGCAACCGAATATATCAAACGGGAAATCAGCGAGACGGCCGTTGTCGAAATCGAAATCGAGCATATGACAGGAAAAAAAGGATAATAGTCGATCATGGAGGTTATGCCGATGTTTCGGAAAGCGGAAAACGTAGATCTCCCAGGCATATTGACCTTCGCGGGAAAAGAACCCGAACTGAATCTCTTCGTCGTCGGTGATCTGGAATTTTACGGACTGGATCACGATTTCATCGACGTCTGGATCAATGCGGATTTCCAAACGATGCCGAAGACCATCCTGCTGAGGTATTATCGCAATTACCACCTCTACAGCGAGACGAACGATTACGACCGTGAAGAAGCGCTTGCGCTCATCCATTCGTATGACGGCGCCTTTCTCAACTGTTCGGCGCGCTGTTTCGACTATTTACGAGCGTTCATTCCGCCGGGCTGTGAAATCCGGCCGATGAAGATGGCGCGGATGCGACAGTTGATCGAACCGCCCTTCCCGCTCATTCCCGCCCGCATGGGCGATCCGGCGGATGCGGAGAGTATCCTGCGGTCGATGTTCCAAATCAAGGAATTCCATTCTTTGATTTCGAAAAGGATCGAAGATCGGATCCCCTTGCTGAAGGAAAAGATGGCGGAAGGCTTTTCCACCCATTTCATCGTTGTTAAAGATGGTGTCGTCATCGCCAACGCCAACACCTCGGCCATCAGTCACAACGCGGCGATGATCGCCGGCGTGTTCACGCTACCGGAGTATCGGGAACGAGGGCTGGCGACGAGCGTCGTAGCCAGGCTTTGCCGGTATCTCCTCGATTGCGGCGTCGTGCCGGTGCTGTTCTTCGAAAATCCCAAGGCGGCCACGATCTATCACCGGCTCGGGTTCTTCGACTTTGCCAACCTGATGATCGTTACTTTCGTCCCCCAAAAAAAATAGGAATACAAGGAATTTCAAGACATATTGATTGGGAGGCCAGCAATATGTCTTTTTTTTGTCGGTTCTGTCTGGATATTAGTCTGTTTGATGGAAAACCGATGAAGGACATGGCCATTCAAACGCTTCCAAAGAATCCAGGAAAAAACACATCGGTTCATTTCCTCGTCCGAATGAAAAACATTCCGAAAAAAGAAGGCAAAGGGGTGATATAATGGTTTCGGAAAGTATCATCATTTTACTAGGAGGATGCATCCATGAATGAGTACTTGTCTGCAGTGATCTTTTTACTGGCCGGCCTCGGGGCCTTCCTTGTCGGCTTCCGGATCCTGTCCGAAAGCGTCGCGAAACTCGCAAACCAGAAACTCAAACGGTTATTGAATAAAGTGACGAACAATAAAGTCGTCGGCGTCGGCATTGGCGCCCTCATTACTTGCGTCATTCAGTCCTCCTCTGTCACGACCGTCATGGTCGTCGGCTTCGTCAATGCCGGCGTCATGAACCTCTTCCAGGCCGCGACGATCATCATGGGCGCCAACATCGGCACCACGATCACGGCCCAGATCGTCGCCCTGCAGGCTTTCCACATCACGACGTACGCCATGCTCCTGACCGCCATCGGCATCTTCGGCGAGCTGATCGCCAAACGCGAAAAGGCCAAAACGATGTTCTATGCCATGGCGGGTCTTGGTCTCGTCTTCATCGGCCTTTCGATCATGTCTAACTCGATGAGCATCTTCCGGTCATCCCCGGTGATCACGAACGTCCTGACCTCGATCAACAACCCGTTCTTATTGGTGCTGGTCGGGATCGTCGTGACCGGCATCATCCAGTCCTCCTCCGCCGTCACGACCATCCTCATCTCGATGGTGGGAGCCGGACTGCTGATCGGTCAGGGCGGCAGCAACGCCGTCCTGTTCGTCATCCTCGGCACCAACATCGGCACCTGCGTCACCGCCTTGCTTTCCTCGATCGGCGCCACTGCGAACGGCAAGCGCGCCGCCTTCATCCATCTGATGTTCAACGTCTTCGGCTCCGTCGTCGTCTTCATCATCCTCGTGGCGTGGCCAACATTTACCAACGATACGCTGTCGCGGTGGTTCGTCCACCCCGGGACGCAACTCGCCATGTTCCATACCTTCTTCAACGTTTTCTGCACCCTGCTGTTCCTGCCGTTCACGGCCCTGTTCGTCAAAGCGTCCCGATTCGTCATTCATGACAGGAAAACGTCGCAGCCAGTCACCTTCTTTGATGAGCGCCTCCTGAAAACGCCGGCCTTCGCCATCAGCCAGCTGACCAAGGAATTGGGAAGGCTCGGCACCCTGGCGATGGAATCGCTGAAGGATGCGATTCGGGCATTCAACGATCAGGATATCCTCGTCGCCGAGGAAATCCGGAAGAAAATTCTCGCCGTCGAGCAACTCGATCGGGAAATCACCGGGTATCTGATCAAGGTGTCCGCAAGCGACGTGGCTTTTGAAGACGAGCAGATGGTGTCGCGGCTGCACCATGCCCTGGGCGACTTCATCCGGATCGCCGAAATCAGCGACAATGTCTTGAAATACACGCGCAAAAGCATCGAAATGCACCTGGAGTTTTCTCAGGCCGTCCAGATCGACCTGAATGAGATGTATCAGCTGCTTGCGAACGAGTTCCGGCTGACGATCGATCTGTTCATGAACAAAAATCTCTCGCTCTTACCCGAAATCGAGAAAATCGAAGATCAGGTGGACATCAAACGCAACCAGATGCTCGACGATCACGTCAAGCGCCTCAACGAAGGGACCTGCAGCCCCAACAACAGCGCGGTCTACATCAACTTCGTCTCCAATCTCGAACGCGTCGGCGACCATATCAATTACGTCGCCCACAGTTATCAGGAAAAAAGCATTGAGCAGATCGATCTGGAAGCAGAATAGGATTAATGCCTTGGTAATGCCAATAGCAATAAAGACATATTCATCGGCGATAACCGAACGAATAAGTCTTTTTCTTTTGATTCCAGGAATTCTTTCGGATCATGATGAGCGTAACGACGCCGGTCCATTTCCGACTTTATCCACGCTTTACTCGAATAATCGGCGTTTTTTATGATATATATGCACTTCGCTTGACGGAGTGGGCGAATGACCCTAGAATAAAATTAACAAAAGACATTCTACACATCAATCAAAGGAGCGATGACGAATGAAAGTCAATGGCAAAGTCATAGTAGTCACAGGAGCAGGCGGCGGGGTCGGAAGAGAACTCGTTCTGCAGCTGATTGCAAACGGTGCGAGCGTCGCTGCAATCGACATCAATAAGGAAAGACTGGATGAAACGGCTAAGATTGCGAACAACGCGGCAAAATGTTCAGTTCATATATGCGACATTTCCAAACCGGAAGCGGTCGTGGCAACAGCGAAGGAAATCATCGAGAAATACGTCACCGTCGATGGCCTCATCAACAATGCCGGCATTATCCAGCCCTTCATCAAGATCAACGATCTGGATTACGCCAAGATCAACAAGATCATGAACGTGAACTTCTATGGTTCGCTCTATATGGTCAAAGCGTTTCTGCCGCATCTGCTCACGCGGCCCGAAGGGCACATTCTGAACGTCTCGAGCATGGGCGGATTCTTCCCCTTCCCCGGACAGTCCATCTATGGTGCATCAAAAGCCGCCATCAAGCTGATGACGGAAGGCCTTTATGCCGAACTGAGCGGCACCAACGTCCATGTCACCATCGTTTTCCCCGGCGCGGTCGCAACCGACATCGCGAAGAATTCCGGCGTGAAGATGAGCACGCCGACGACAACCGATGCGAAACCCGCCATGAAGATGCTGGCACCGGCGAAAGCCGCCCAGATCATTTTGGACGGAATGGAAAAGAACCGCTTCCAGGTGTTTGCCGGCAGCGATTCGAAGATGATGCATTTCATGTACAAACTGAGCCCCAAATCGGCCATCAAAATGGTTACCAAAATGATGGCGGGGCAGATCCAGTAAAGGCACTTTGATTGATCATGCGAAGCGCGTAACCGAAACAAAGTGACACCAAGACATATTGATTGGGAAACCAATGAATATGTCTTTTTTCTTCTTTGTTTTGTAACGGAACGACATCGCAAAAGACACCTTTGATCACCGATTACCTTTCATCGTAGCCATTTCCCTTAATCATCTTGACAGTATTTGCATCTGGGTGTAAAGTGAAACTGCTGCGACAATAGTTTCTATGATATGGACTGAGCATCGGAGAAAAGGGGAGGAATTCAAATGGGATTTGGCATCATATTGATGATGTGTGGAATTTTCATCTTGATCATGAGCGCGACGTTGGCCAAAGTGATCATGTTTCAAAAGCCGGAGACTTGGCGATTGAAGGAAAAAGGTCTGCGGGTGATCATCATGGTTTTTGCTGGCATCATCATCCTTCTTGGCTTCCTGATCACGTTTGAAATCGTTTCATGGCTGTTTCTCGGTGACCCGGATCAGATGCCAAAAAGCGGCCTCTTCTGTCTGGCTTTCGGCATCTTGAGCGTTGTTGGCGGTCCTTTCGTGGCCAAATACATGGTACGTGCTTCCAAGGATAACGGATCCATCCAAGTCGTCGGCATCCGGGGTTTGATTTTCCTGTATTGGGGAATCGGAGCGATCATGATCGCCGCCGGGATTTTTATGATGACAGGACTCTTCCTAAGATAAGGAATTCTAAAAATAGCGGCCGTCCATGATGTGATATGATCCCCATTAAGTAAACAGTGCAAATAACGAAAGTTATGAAACTGGATACGGAATGTGGGTTTTCTTTATGTCCAGAAGATCATCAACAGAATTGAAAGCGAAGTTGAGAGCTATAGAAATGTATATTAGTTACTATAACAATGAAAGGTGCCAAAAAAAACTAAAAGGCCTGACCCCGATGGAATATCGGGCTCAAGCCTCATAATTCTTTCGTTATTTCATGTGTCTACTTGACAGGGAGCAGTTCACAATGGGCGGCCGCTTTTCTATATCCAAATGTCTTTCGAATGATTGCGGATAATGATTGAAACCTCATCTTACCAGATTTTTTCCTTCGTGTTTTGCCTGATACAGCTTGGCATCGGCTTTTTCCACCATATTGGATGCAATCGTTTCATTGTTGAAGGCCACGATGCCCAGGCTGATGGTAAGGTGAATGGAATTATTGTCGATCGCCAGGGGACTGTTATCGATGACAGCGCGGAAGATTTCCGCAATTTTCTTTCCTTCCGATAGCTTTGTGTTCGGCAATATCACGGCGTATTCATCGCCGCCATAGCGGAAAGAAGTATCAGTTGTTCTTGTATGTGCCAGGATATGTCCGGAAACAAAGCGGAGAGCGGCGTCCCCGATCACATGCCCGTAGATGTCATTGATGCGTTTAAAGTCATCGATATCCAGAAATATCAGACAAAAGTCTCCTGAAAAGCCACTCAGTCTTTTTCTTGTGAACAAATTTATCGTTGTTTCCAGAATGTTATAAAAATGACGCTGATTGTATAATCCGGTCAGATCGTCGATCAGGGAAAGGGCTTGAAGCTTTGCGTTCGCTTTGGCCAGTGCCTCTTCGGCCTTGACCAGCTTGGTGACATCGCGCGAAGTGCCCCAGGTGCCGATGATTTTACCATCATAATCATAAAGCGGATATTTTGAAGTCGATAGTATAAGGATTTCACCGTTTGCATTCAATCCCTGTTCCAGTTTATCGATGATGGGAATTCCGGTCTGCATGATGGCAATTTCATCCTGTCTTTTCTGTTTTGCCAAGGATTCCGGGAAAAAATCCGCATCACTTTTGCCGATCAGATGCGCTGGAGTTTCGGCACCGAAAGCCTTACGGAGCGCTTCGTCAACCAAAAAGAACTTTGAATCGACATCCTTGAAGTAGATCGTGTTTTGCGAACAGGTCATAAGGGTATCGATGATCAGCGAATCCGGTGCAATTCCCGATGGCGCATGCCGAAACAGCGATACCGTGCCGACATGAGGGGTGTCGCGAACGGAACTTTTACTGGTCTGTGGATCCGGAGGCGTGATGATTGTGTTTTTCATTGGTATTACTTCCTTTGATGTGATATCGTATTCTTTCTAGCAAGGCAGAAATCCTCGATATTACGGGTCAGAGAAAAAATCAGTTGCATATCCGATGATCAATTTCATTCGATTCCGGGTAATTTCTGTCGTGATCAGCCGTTCTGCGGTCGCGCATCTGCGGCCCCGAATTGAGTCAGAAGCATCCAAGTGTCAACTAATCGTATCATTTATCATCCGAAAATGAAAGGCTTCACGCCAATTACCGCTTTGATCGATGATTAAAACCGATCTCAGGAGAACATCTTTTGATGAATCCGGAATCATAAGCCGATTTGACTGACGTTGATCATGAGAAACAATCATCAAAACCAGCGTCCTTTTTATAAACGTCCCGACGACAGCTGATGGTGATCGGGCTTCAGTCCTGCGCGAGCAAGATGATGCAGTCGCCGGGTGAAAACGTGATCAGGTCGTCTTTCTTGGGATTAATTACGACGCCTCCGTTTGCTTTTGCGCTTTTGATCTTGTATCCGATCGCGGTTTCCTTTTTTAACATCGCGCTTCTGACGATCGTGTAGAAATCGACAGGTTTCTGCAGAGTGACATAGTTTTCCACGTGTTTCAGGTAGATTTCCGAGCCTTCTTCGTCGAGCAGTTCTTCGAACACCTGATTGAGATGCCGGTTTTCGGCAATCTGGCAGAGCATCTTGTTGGAAAGAACGTTGCTGATGATGAAATCGTCGACGCTTGCGTACTGCAGGACCGTTTCATTGCGGTTTTCTTCGATTTCGATGATGATGGCGATGCTGAGATGTCGATCCTTTTCGATCTGTTTCAGGTTGAGCACGGTCAGAAGCGTCTCCGAATCCGAGCGTTCTCCGTCGTCGGGATTGTTCGCGAAGACGATGATGGTATCGACACCCTGATAATCCAGCTGTTCCAGCGATTCCTGGTCATAAGTCGTTCCGACCAGAAAATGCAGATCCATAATGCTCTCGTTACGCAGGCTTTTTACCGCTTCCTCATCCACCGGCGTCGGCGTCAGGAAGGTGACGCGCGTACCCGTTTTGACGAACGGCAGCATTTCCCGGATGACGCAAAGGGTATTGGCGTTGTAGCCGATAGAAAGAATGTTCCGGATCGCCCGGCTTTCGGAATGCGCGGTCGGGACGATCTGAGTATCGTAGCGGCCGGAAGTCGTTCCGTCGAGAAAGATCGTATCGTCGTCTTCGCTGATGACGATCACCTGATCAGTAGCGGAAATCACTTCAGAGGGATCGGGATTGAGCGTAATTATTCCTTTGCGGCAAAAGCCCACAAAAGCGGATTTCTGGAATTGATTCACAACTTCGGACACCGTTTTTCCCGTCAGCCGCTCATCATGGTAGAAATAGAATTCATCGCCCTTGAAATCAAAAAGGTCTTTATAGACAAAGGACAAACCCGGCTGCAGGCAGGTTTGCGCCATGATGCGGTTCATCGCGTCGGATACGTGGATGGCTTCAAGTTTGTCATGGCAGATGTCCTGGGCGATCTTCAGGTTCTTACGGCTTGCGAAGATCGCCGAAACAAAACCGTTGTGACCTTCCCGGAAAAAACCGGTCTGCTTGATCGCCAGCAGGGCTTTGATCGTATCCACATCGTCGACGTCGCTCACGATCACGGTTTTTGCTTCGTCGATGGCGCACATCTCAAGACTGGATTGGTCGTGGATGGTGCCCTTGCGAAGAATGACCTTGGTATTTTCGAACCGCTTGACGGTCTGCTTCAGGCTCTCGGATGTCGCCGTCATGTCTTCCTCGCTCAGGATGACGATTACGGGTTTCTTGGCGCTCCGGTTTGCTTCGATCAGTTCCGCGACGATGACCGGTACATTGTCGTTCCAGCCTAAAATCAAGGTATGGTTCTTCTCGATGACCTGAGAAGTCCCCTTGCGCAGATTCTCAAGCCGGCTCTGAAAGCCGTTGGAGATGATGCTGATGAGCATGCTGGTGACGAAAATGCCGATGATCGTCGATATCGTCATCATGAAAACGTAGACGAACGAGCCTTCCGCATCGGAAAGGTTTCCGGCATCGAGCGTCTGCATGAAGCTGATCCAGACCGAATGGAAAACGGATGCCTCGTTTCCCGCCACCAGGAAGGCGAGGATGCCGATGCCGACGATCGAGACGAACGTAATGAGAAACAGCATCAGCACCAAAGACAGCGTTCCTTTTGCTAAAAACTGGTCAAACCAATACTTCATCTTCTGTTTGAAATTCATATCGAGATCATCCCCTCTGGAAAGGTAAATATTATTAAAATTATACAATGTAAATTCAATTTGGTAAACGGACTCTCGGTTAAAATCAGCGTCATTCTGTTCGTTTCTCGTCGGAATGTCACTGCCAAAGAAAGAAAGCAAATATCCATAAGAAAAGATGATGATCCAGCGGGGTTCCGCGGTGATCATCATCATTTAGGGTAGCTGTCTTATTCCGACAGGGCGGATTTGATCTGCTGAATCAGTTCATCGATCAGTTCCTCGTTGGATTTGGAAACCAAAACCCCCGCGGTCGTTTCCGAAGACGAGGCGGATGTCGAATCAGACAAGGTCGTCGATTCGGCCGCAGTCGTCACATCGGGAACAGTCGTATCGACATCCCGGACTCCGGTACACCCGAGAAAAAGCAGGGCTAACAGGAGCGCCAGAAGATACATCAGGTATCTTTTCATCATTTTACAATACCTCCACGAAGGCCGAAATGAGGATGTCCAGATCGGTTTCCTCGAAATAGGATCCGGCCATCATGTCAAATTCGGAAGCGGCATTATCGATCAGTTGGTACGTTTCCAGGGTTAGATCGTGGTAGACCGTCAATTCAAACAGATCGACGGTGAAATCCTTGATGACGCCGACTTCAGGATTGATGGTGATCCAGGAAGCATAGGAATGCTGTTCATAGGTGGTCAGATCGGTTGAAAAGGAATTGACCAGGAAAGCGACGACGTTCTCGTCTTCGGCGGTCGTGATGATTAGGATGGAGTCCGAACCGCCTACGATCTCGCCGTCATTCATATATTCCAGAGTTCCAACATAGATCGTCAGGATGTCATCTATTTCCGCATGATCATAAAGAACTGATGTCGGATTGGGAGCGGTGGATATCTGAATGTCGAAACGGTATGCCGCGATGATGCGGATGGAATCAAACGGGTACGAAATCGTATCCGCACGGACATCGAGGCTTTGTGTTAAAAACAAACACGTTAGAAAAGCACCAAGCAAAAGCAGTTTTTTCATTTGCTTAACCCCCTTGTATGGCTTCATTATAGCACCGACCCGCCGCACATACAATACAACTCGGCGGATATGGCCAAGATTGATTTTGCGTTAATGTCTACCTCGGAAGGCGGCTTGAATTCAATGAAGGCCATTCTGCCGGGTTTCCGTCAAAAAGAATCGTCACTTTTTTCTCGTTACCGTAGCGACGTTATCGGTATTGACCTTGTAAATAACGTCCGCCGGTGATACTATAGAGGAGTAGTAAAAATTTTTTCTTTGTCTTCATCGAAAACCATTTCCATAGTCGGTTTGTCGAAATCAATCAATCTCATGATGAGAGGTGTAAAAAGGATGAAAGTCGAAAAAAGAACGGAAAATTTGAGGATCGTCAGGAAAATGAACAAGGTGCCGGGCGTACTTTATGGCAAAGCCATCACGCCGGTATCCATCCAGGTAGACGAGAAGGAACTGCATGATGCGTTCAGGCAGTACGAAAAAACGCAAGCCTTCATGGTGAAACTGGGAAAGGATACGCACCAGGTCTATATCAAGGACATCCAGAAAGACATCACCAACCGCAATCACCTGCTCAATGTGGAACTGCTTAAGGTCAGCAAGGGTGACGTCATTGCGGCCAAAGTGCCTCTGCATATCATCGGCAGGGAAATCATCGAACAGAACGGCAACATCGTCCAGGTCGTCGACAGTGGCATCGAAGTGGAATTCGCCGTTGGCAAAGGCGTCTCCCGGTTTGATGTCGACATCAGCCACATGAAGGTCCGGGACGTGGTCCACATCCGGGACATCGTGATGCCGGAGGGGATCAAACTCGTGGACGATCCCGACAAGGTCCTCATCCATATCGCGGAAACGCGGATTGTCGAAGTGGAGCCGGAAATTGAAGAGGTCGTGACGACGCTTCCGGAAGTCGAAGAGCCTAAACCCAAAACCAGGGAAGATAACAAACGCTGAATCTTTCCCCCATCTTGTTGTTTTGTATTCTATGATTCCAATTTCCATAGGAACAGAGGCAGTGCTTCCCGGCATTTCAGGAAAGCACTGCTTTTTTGTTGCAACTATGATTGCTTTGTACTCGCATCCATGGAAAAGCCATCATAATATGTCATAATTTTCCTTATCCCAATTTACCTGCCGATGAAACCGGGGTATAATGCAATCATCAACTCAGGCTCTGATAGTAGGAAGAGCGGCAATCGACCCAGAAAGGGGGATTCATCATGAAGCGGGTACTGATCTTTTTGGCGATCCTGTTTTTGCTTGGGGGATGCAGTCCCAAGGAAGATGGCATTCATGATTCTGCCAACAACGTCTATTCGCTGGATCTGTATCTTGATACGGAAGACGACACCCTGGACGTCGAAGGCGAATTATATTACAAGAACGACGACTATGACCTGGGTGAACTCTTCATCACTCTCAATCCCAATGCCATCAATCCCGGAGATGCTGAAAACAACATCGTCTTCGAATACTTCCGGATCGATGGCGAAGAAGCGGGTTACGACATCACGGGGACTGACCATACTTCCCTGCACGTCGTATTGGACGAGACGCTTGCCAAGGGCGAACGCATCTCCATCACCTTCAGATATCACTTTCATTACTGGGATACCGACCGGATCGCCAACTATGGCAATTACTACCTGACCATGTTTTTTTATCCCTGCGTTGCGATGATGGATGCGGAAGGCTGGCACGTCGAACCCTATTCATTCCTGGGTGAAACCTACTATAACGACATTGGCGACTATGATGTCACGATCAACGTTCCCGAAGAATATCTGATCGCTTGTGGTGGAAAAAGAGTGTCCGAATCCGTGCAATCTGGAAGAAAGGTGAACGAGTACACGCTTGCGGATGCCCGGGACTTTTCCTTTAGCGCCGCTTCCGATTATCACGTGTACACGCGGACCATCGCGGACGTCGATTTTTCGATCTACGCGATCAGGGAATTGACCGCCGGTGAAATCGAGAACTCGTTTTCCTATCTGGAACGCACGCTCCTCGTGATGGAACGGGACATCGGCGACTACTATTACGATCATTTCACGCTCGAGTACGGATATTTCTACGGCATGGAGTCAAGTGGCGTCATCTATTGTTCGAGTGAGATTCAGGAAGGAACGGTCGTCCACGAACTGGTCCATCAGTGGTTCTACTCGATGATCGGCAACGATCAGGCGAACGAATCGTTCCTGGACGAAGCGCTCACGACCTATGCCGTTTCCCTGTATTATTATGATCAGTACGGCATCGGGGGATACGACGGGTATCTGGATTACCGCACGAGCCTGAAAGCATCCTTTGCCGACCGCTATCAGGCCTGTCTCGGCGTCACCCTGCTCCGCGAGGTCGATGAATACGGCTCGGATTACGGGTACCTGATCTACTATCACGGCCCCGCCATGTTCCGCTACTATGTGGATGAATTCCTGGATGGAGACATCGAAAGGATGGCGGCCATCCTGCACGTCTATTATGAAGAATATTCCAAGGGCATCGCCAGTCTTGACGAGTTCCTGAACCTGCTGGAACGTGAAAGCGGCGTCGCTATCACCAAGGAATGGTTTGATCTACAATTACTTGAATTCCAGGATTTTGACAACCGTCCCTGACGAACCGGAGGGAATGCACTCCCAAACGGACCATTCCCGCATTTCGGCTTGGAATCGAATGACACGGAGGTAACCCTTGAATGGAAGAAAAACTCATCGCCCCCTGCGGCATGAACTGCAACGTCTGCATCAGCTATCAGGCGCAGCATTACAATCTGAATGAAAAGGGGTTTACCAAACAGTACTGTCCGGGCTGCCGGCCGCGGGGGAAGAACTGCGCCTTCCTGAAAAAGAACTGTCAGCTGCTGGGAAAAGGTCTGGTGCGGTTCTGTTTCGAATGCCATGATTTTCCCTGCGAGCGTTTGAAAGGACTCGATACGCGATACCGCGGGAAATATCATCTGAGTATGATCGATAATCTCCGTTTCCTTCAAGCCCAGGGGATGGAAAAGTTTCTGGAAAGAGAAGCAGCAAAATGGCGCTGTCCCACGTGCGGTGACGCCATCTGCTGCCACACCGGCTTGTGTCTTAACTGCGACCTGGAGATCCTGCGGCAAAACAAGAAGTATCGTTGGAACGAGAAGTAGAAAACCGGACAAATCCGCCGTTATCGGGGAAAACCAAAATGATTTTATTCGAGGTGTGATATGGATTCCTTTCCCACGAACATCGATGAGTTGACTGCCTTGATCAAGAAGAAGCCGGATTTCATTCCGTTCGTCAGACAGATCGAAGAACGGCCGGAACGGCTCGCAACGCTGTTTGCCATCATCCGCCAGGACGGCGGAAGCGAAAAGTTCTTTTGCGACCGGGTCGTCCGGAAAATCAGCGAAACAGCACCCGGATTGGTCTACCCCTATTTTGAGACGCTGGTCGGACTGATGCGAAGTCACAACCATTTCATCAGGTGGGGTGCGATTATCTCGCTTTCCCATTTACTAACCGTGGATGATCAGTCGCGGTTCGCCGCCATCTACGAAGAGTACTTCGGCCTGATCCGTTCCGATTCGATGGTCACGGCATGCAACGTCATTCAGGCAGCGGGGCAGTTCGTCGTCCTTCACCCCGAAGCCGACGATGACATGACGAAACGTTTATCACAGGTGAAAGATCAGGATTACTATTATCACGGGCAGGTATCGCCAGAATGCAAAAACCTCGTCATCGGCGCCGTCATCGATGCCTTTTCGGACTACTTCGAGTTTTCCCGGAATCGCCCGGTCATGCGCGATTTCGTTTTTCCGGAAATGACAAACACGCGGCCTTCCGTCGCGAAAAAGGCGATCAAGTTTATGCGAGAACATTCCGGCGAGAAAGAAATCTCGATGCAAAAGAATGAATGAGATTCTTAGCGGTGAGCGATCGGTGTATCGCCGGAAAACAAGATCCTGCCACAAAAAAATGCGCTTTTGCGAGCGCATTTTGTTTCAGGGGGATATTCGAACCGGATCGCTGTCAGCGAACCAGGTTCCGGCCGTCGTTCTTGGCCTGATAGAGCAGGGCATCCGCTTTCTGGATCAGATCGCCGGGGAGCTTTTCATTGGCGAAGACGACGACTCCCAGACTGATGGTGACCGGAATCTTCAAATCGCCGATGACGACGGGATTGTGTTCGACGAAAATCCGCAGATGGTCGGCCAGCATCCGGCCATAACTGAGTTCAGTATCGGGAAGGATGATGGCGAATTCGTCGCCGCCATAGCGGAAGGAAGCATCGGTGGATCGCGTGATGGCCATCATCTGGCCGGCGATGTAGCGCAGGACGGCGTCGCCGATCAGGTGTCCGTGGGTGT
>Ga0268280_1000708_pt1 | contig 25821 bp, 28 predicted proteins | sample saktaG_9_FD_190139 | JGI IMG/M metagenome (GOLD analysis project Ga0268280, IMG submission 190139) | Saline water microbial communities from Sakinaw Lake, British Columbia, Canada - sak_2011_5_24_40m | ecosystem: Environmental > Aquatic > Non-marine Saline and Alkaline > Saline ... | reverse complement strand
TGGGTTTTTAAGAAAAGACCTTGCTGTGGGTATGCTTGGGCCGCTTAATCTGACCACTAAGCAATTAGTAGTTGGCTCTACGATATTAGCGGTTTATTTTCCCTGTATTGCTACTTATATAGTTTTAATCAGAGAATTAGGGATAAAAGACACACTTAAAAGCACAGCTATTATGATTGTGGTTGCGCTGTTAGTAGGAATGCTGCTTAATTTAGTTCTTTAAAACACCCTGTTTATTAATGAGGTAAGATTTGAACAATTATTCGATCTCGTAAAATAGGGGGGAAAAGATGATTTTTATTAAATTATTTATTGTTGCAATAGGGATCATTATATTGTGGCAGTTTGGATTTATTGAGAGACCGCTCACCGTCTTCCTGGTAGCGGCTTTTGTTAGCGGATTCGTTACCCTTATTTTTAAAAATAGGATACACTGTCCTTTTGTAAAAAAATGCCCCTTTCGTTTTTGTCCTCTGCATAAATAAAAATATAACTGACTTATAATTTTAAAAAAGGGAAAACAACACGACATAAGACCGGAACCCAAGCTGTATTATCCATAGCAAAGAAATGAAAAGGCTAATTTATTTAGTATTAATTGCAAGTTTAGCGGTTATTTTAATTTCCTGTGCAAGGGCGCCAATTAAACCAATAGTTTCTCCCACGCAAGAAATTTATCCACAGTTAGCAGGTTCCATTTTCAGACAAAATGTTTTTCATGCTGTAGCTCCCGGAGAAACCCTCTGGCGTATAAGTAAGATGTACGATGTTAAAATGGAAGATATTATCCGGGCAAACAATTTAAAGAAACCCAAAGAATTAGAAATGGGGCAGCGTCTTCTCATTCCGCAAGCAGCGCCAATAAGGCCGGTGGTTGCTTTGTATCGCTCGAATAAATGGAAATACATTATCATCCACCATAGCGCTACAGATGAAGGGAATGCCCTCGATTTTAATGAATTGCATAAGCGCAGGGGTTGGGAGGGTATAGGATATGATTTCGTTATAGATAACGGAACCAATGGGAAGGTAGATGGACAGATTGAGGTTTCACCACGCTGGATAAAACAAGAAGACGGAGCCCATTGCCATGCTTCGAATATGAACTCCAAAGGAATAGGGATTTGTTTAGTAGGTAATTTTAGTAAGGAAAGAGTTCCTGAAAAACAGATGGCTTCATTAGTTTATTTGGTTAATATTCTAAAGAAATATTACAAAATTCCTAAGGATCATATTATGGGGCATGGCCAAGTCCCTAGCGCTAAGACTGAGTGCCCTGGTAAATATTTTCCCTGGAAAGAATTCTATAATAAACTAAATTCGGATATTTAATAAAATCATTAGCTGAATTATGACAAAAAGAATTATTTTTATATGTTTGCTAGCATGTTTTTTAGGCTCAGTTACTTATTTTTCTTACACTAGGTATCAAATCTTCAAAAAAGCAGAAGAAAAGAGGTTTTTATTAGAGAAAAGAAAGGTTGTATGGGATAACCTTAAGAGTGCGCTCAAAAATAGAATTGAGGTTTTCGGTGACGAACCAAGCGTTGTTATCAAAGATTTAAATATGGGTTGGGAGATCGATTTTAACAAAGATAAATTGGTTCCTTCGGCAAGCTTGGTTAAGATCCCTATTATGCTTTCTTGTTTTTACGCGGTAGAAGAAAAAAAGATCGGCTTGAAAGATGCTATATATCTTAAAGCTTCCGAAAAGGTGGAAGGATCAAAAGCGTTAGGCGCCAAGCCGATAGGTTCTGTTTTTACAGTAGAAGAGTTGATTGAGCCGATGATTACACAGAGTGATAATACCGCAACTAATATGCTGATAGATTACATAGGTTTTGATACGTTGGATATGTATTTTAAGAAAATAGGTTTAAAAAATACTAATATAGTACGTAAGATGTTGGATTTTAAGGAAAGGAAAGAGGGTGTAGAGAATTATACGACTGCCGAAGATATGGCTTTTGTTTTGGAGGAACTTTATCGTAGCAATTTCAGGAATAAAGAAATATCTAAACAATGCCTTCTATTATTGGGGCAACAGAAAATAAATGACCGCATTCCCAGAAAACTTCCCAAAGACGGGATAGTTATTGCCCATAAGACGGGTTTAGAAAGGCATATTTGTCATGATGTAGGAATAGTGTATACCCAAAAAGGTAATTTTTTGATTTGTGTTTTGGTTAAACATGAAAATAAACTTGCAAAGCCCGCGAAGAGATTTATCTCAGATATAGCGTTACTCACCTATAATTATTATCAAAGCTTTTAATATCATAACGCTTGACAAAAATTTAGCCTGTGATATAAATAGAAATCATTTCTATTTGGAAGGATTATATGGAATCGTACCTTCAAATTTTAAAGAACAATCGTTTCAAAATAACCCCTAGGCGCAAAGCGGTTATAAATGTCTTCATGAATAGTGGCTCTCATATGGGGCCTTATGATGTTTATGAGAAGCTAAAGAAGAAGCTTCCGACAATAGGGTTGCCGACAGTATATAGAATATTGGCTGAGTTTAAAAATGTCGGTATTTTAGTTCAATCACTATCAGAAAATCGCCAATTGAGGTATGCACTTTGTACTTTGCCTAATGAACATCATCATCATTTTACCTGCCGTAAGTGTAGGAAGGTTGAAGAAGTTGAATTTTGTAATTTTAAAGGAGTTTCAAAGTTCGTCGAAAAGAATCTTAACGCACGGGTAGAAGCGCATCAGTTACAGATTGAAGGATTGTGTGCAAAGTGTAAATGAGAGGAGAAAGTATGTTTAGACGCTGTGTCCCCATAGTTATTTTATCTATTTTATTCATGGTTTGTTTTTCCGTTTCTGCTGGTGTAGCTGCCAGTGAGGCTAAAGAGATCAAAATAGTTGCTTCATTCTATCCGATGTATATCATGGCTAAAAATGTTACTAGAGATGTTCCGGGAGTTTCAGTCCAGAATCTTACTCCCCCATTAACCGGATGTTTACATGATTACACAGTTACTACCAATGATATGAAGAAGCTTGCTGACGCGCAGGTTTTTGTTGCTAATGGCGCAGGTATGGAATCTTTTTTGGATAGGATTGTAGCAGGATATCCCAATATAAAAATAATACAGCTAGCAGACGGTATGCCTCTTATAAAAGGAGAGGGCAACGAAGGCGATAACCCACACGTATGGGTGAGTATTTTTAATGCGATAATCCAGGTAAAGAACTTAGGTAAGGCAATGGAAGAGTTTGATTCCAGCCATAAAGAGCTCTATGCGAAGAATACGGCTAGTTATGTGGCAAAGCTTGAAGCGCTGCGCCAGAAGATGCATTCTGAGTTAGCTCCTTATAAAGGTAGATCAATTATAACTTTTCATGAGGCATTTCCGTATTTTGCTCAGGAATTCGGTTTAAAGATAGCCGCTGTAGTCGAAAGAGAGCCGGGAAGCGAGCCCAGCGCACAAGAATTGGCAGATACCATCGAGCTTGTTAAAAAAATTGGAATTCTGGCATTGTTTAGTGAACCACAATATTCAGCCGCTGCGGCAGGAACTATAGCTAGGGAAACAGGGGCTAAAGTTTATGTGCTTGATCCTGTGGTAACTGGCCCGGATAATTATGACGCTTATATTAATATAATGGAGAATAACCTAAAAGTTTTGAAACAAGCTTTTGAAGAACTAAAATAATGGAGCGGTAGTTGTTTTAATGAAAACTTGTGAACATTGTTGCACTAAGGTCGATAACCTAACTGTCAAATTTGGCGATAATGCCATACTTGATAATGTTAATTTACATGTCAACTGTGGGGAAGTTGTTGGCGTAGTCGGCCCGAATGGTGCTGGGAAAACTACTCTGTTACGCACGATCCTTGGCGAGATTGCCTATCAAGGTAAAATAACATTTCGCATAGCCGGTAGCGCTTCTAAAAAACCCAAAATAGGATATGTTCCGCAAAAACTACAATTTGATCTTAGCTCTCCGATTAGTGTTACGGATCTTGTGGCTTCGGCGATAAGCCGTTGCCCTATCTGGGCGGGAGTAAATAAAGACTTATCAGAAACAGTAAAAGATGTTTTGTCTTTATTCTCAGCTGAATATCTATTGAAAAGAAGAATCGGAGAACTTTCAGGCGGAGAATTGCAGCGTGTCCTACTTGCGATTGCCATGACTCCTGAGCCTGAGCTCTTGCTTTTAGATGAGCCATCTAGCGGAGTAGATATTAAGGGGCTCTCTCTTTTTTACCAGATCGTAGACGATTTAAGGAAAAAACATGATATTGCGGTGATACTTGTAACCCATGATTTAGCAGGCGTATCTTCTTACGTTGATCGGCTTATACTTCTTAATCGTTCTGTTATCGCGGAGGGAGATCCTAAAGAAGTGCTTTCAAATGAAAAGTTAGTAAAGGCGTTTGGCCCAGCTCTATGGAATATTTCTTGCCTGCCTACCGTGCAGGCAGGTCTACCAAGTTTAACGTCAAAAGAGAATAATAAAGATGGCGATCATTGAGGTTTGGTATAGATTGCTAGATATTCTTCCGTTTAGTTGGACGCATTATGTTTTCATGAAGAATGCGCTTTTGGCTATATTACTCGTTACGCCGTTGTTCGCGATTTTAGGAACAATGGTAGTAAATAACCGTATGGCTTTTTTTACCGATGTATTAGGCCATTCCGCGCTTACGGGAATCGCGATAGGAGTACTTTTAGGTTTTCATGATCCTACGCTTCCGATGATTTGTTTGGCTGTGGTTTTAGCGATCGCTATAAATTTGTTAAAAGATAACACCCGGGCTTCCGTTGATACTGTTTTGGGTGTTTTTATGGCATTTATTGTGGCTCTAGGTATTGTTATTTTAAGCAGGCAGGGTGGATTTGTAAAATATACAAGTTATTTGATTGGCGATATCCTCGCGGTTACTCCGCGGCAAATAGCCTGGTTTTTTGTAATAGCGGTGGTTGTTTTGGGGTATTGGTACGCGGCGGGTAACGCCATGATACTTACCAGTGTTAATTCGTCTTTAGCGCGTAGCCGCAGGATTAATACCTTTCTTGTGGAAACAAGTTTTACGATACTTTTGGCGTTGGTGGTGATTGTTTCAATACGGCTTGTGGGAATTTTAATTATAAATTCACTTTTAATTTTGCCTGCGGCAGCATCTCGCAATCTTGCACGCAATATCCATACATATACGGCATGGGCAGTAATAATAAGTATTTTTTCCGGGATCACAGGATTAATTGTATCGTACTATTGGGGAACAGCTTCCGGAGCAACGATTGTTCTTTTTGCCTCCGGCTGTTACGGCATCTCAGCATTATTAGGTAGGCGTTTAATGAAATGACGAATACACTTCAAACAATTATAACTAAGTCGCCTATCCTAGCAATATTTATTGTGTTTTGGGCGGGGTTTATCGCGTCTTTGAGTTCTTGCACGATAATCAGGATCCCAATTGTTTTTGGTTATGTCTCAGGAGCATCACACGACACTAAGAGAAAATCCTTTCTATCGGCTGTTTTTCTAGCCTTAGGGTTAATTACTAGTTATACATTTTTAGGGCTAGCTTTAATCTTGCTTAAGAATTTAGCCTTTAGTTTAGTGCTTATAAGCAGGTACCTGTATATATTCTTAGGGATTGTTTTGTTTGTACTTGGAATTTTCTACGCGGGGTTAATTAAAATTGGCAAAACACACCATGCGCATTGTGAAACGAATACCCGGTTGAAAAAAAGAAGTTTAATCGGTTCATTTTTATTTGGCGTTATGTTTGCTTTCTTGGAGATGCCGGCTTGCCCTTGTTGTGCCTCTGTGCTTTTTGTAATTGCGAGCATTGTAGGTTTTTGGGATTCATGGGTTTACTCTTTTATTATATTTTTAAGTTTTGCAATTGGTCAAAGTATGCCGATATTATTGATTGGTTCATCTACGAGTTTAGTGAAATATCTAACTCCCAAGGTTAAAAGTTTAGAAAAATATACTCAATTTGTTGCAGGCAACATTCTTATAGCAATTGCATTATTTTTCTTTATCCTTGCATAAGGAATATCTCTATGGAAAAACACGACTCTTCTAGCTGTAGTCATTTACATGAGCATAACTGGTGGCCAAGGCTTGTTTTGAGATGGTCGCTTAGCCTCACTTTTATAGCCTCGAGTCTTATCGTGATGAGGCCGTTTATCGTGAAACAGTTAGTATCCCGGGCATCTTCGTATATGACGTGTGAGTTGTTTAATGATGCGATAAGGAGCTATGAAAAAGCGGTATTTATTGATAAAAAAAATGTTAAGGCGTGGGGTATGCTTGGATATGCCTATAAAAGCAATGGTAATTTGGAAAAGTCCATATACGCTTTTCATCAGGCTTTAAAGGTTGATCCTAAAGATAAAAGCGCGAACTTTAGCCTCGGAGTAATCTTGGCATCTGAAAAGAAATATAAAGATGCGGTGCCGTATTTTGAGCAAATTATAGCATTCGGCCCGGATGAGAAGGTGCAGGCGATAGATATTGTTTCTTATCATAAATCTTCATTAAGATTACTTGTAAACTGTTATGAAGCTTTAAATGAATTTGATAAAAAAGATAGGGCGCTGAAAGAGTTACAGAAATATTATCCTCAAGATAGTTCGATGGCAAACAAAGCGAATCCCAGGAGATTTATTAAATAATGAAAAAAGAATTGATCTTTACTCTAAGGTTCGCATTCATTTTATCAATTATATTATTCTTTGTAACTAAAAAACCAAATTCAGCACAATCTTTTCATGCGCTAAGCTTGCCAAACGATGTTTTCGCTAGCCAATCAGATGATGAGCAAGTGTATGTTTTAGATATAAGAGAGCTTGAGAAAGTTCAAGAGCAGGCGACTAAAGATGGGGAGGATATAAAAGGCTTCCCAATAAATATTCTTCATCTACATGGTAAGCAAGTGAAATTAACAGGCTACCTTTTGATACCCTACGATGCGTACCTTGCGGATGGTTCTCTTGATAATTTTGCCTTGGGAAAGAATGCCTATGGCTGTCCGTGTTGTGATTGGGGCGCTAGCCCGCCACCCACAATATTTAATGTAGTGTCCGTTACTATGAAAAAAGGCCAAAAACTAGCCCCACCATTTACTCCTCTTGTAGAAGTTACAGGCATATTCTACGCGCATCAGGAATATTTTACGGATGAATTTGGGAAGAAAAAACTCGCAGGACTATTTTTTATTCAAGAAGCGGAGGCTCAGAAAAAGAAGCAGGGGTTTCGTATATTTTGATTAGTTCAAGTTAAATGTGATGTGTTGTTAACTGTATGAAAAGTTTATCTTTTAGAAAGTGTTTCCGTGATTTTATTTGACAAGTTATATATTAGTGTTATAATTTTTATATTCGTAATACAAGGAGAAAGTGTATGTCTTCAATAGCAAGGTTCGGAGTTTCTTTAGATAAAGGGCTTCTGGAAAAATTCGATAAACTTATCGAATCCAAAAGTTATACCAATCGCTCCGAGGCTTTTAGGGATTTAATCCGGCAGGAATTGGTAAAGAAAGAATGGCAGGATGCCCATGAAGTTGTAGGAGCAATAACGCTTATCTACGATCACCACAAGCGTGAGTTAGTGAATACGCTTTTGGATATCCAGCATGAGTTCGGCTCTTGTATTATTTCTTCGCAGCATATCCATATAGATCATAACAACTGTTTGGAGATACTTGCGGTAAAAGGCTCTCCCGAGAAAGTCCAGCGCTTGTCAGAGAGTCTAAAAGCGGTAAAGGGGGTGAAGCATTCAACGTTAAGCATGTCTACGACAGGAAGAGGCATAGAGTAGTATTATTTTTTTGTCTATTAGTAGCACGAATTTAATAAACGTAATAACACGAATAGCCCAAAGTTTATTACAGTGTGCTACTAAAACAGTAGAATGTAACCAGGAAAGAAAGTACAACCCCGCCATCTCCTTGGAAGAATCCGGCGGGGCGCGGTACTTGGCGAAGAACATTAAACAACCAAGCCCAGCCATAAGTATACCATAGCTTTGAGCTGGTGCAAACAACACCTGAAAGGGGGGTATATTTATGGCGGTTTTAAAGAAAGTAGCATTATTTTCTCTAGTTTTTTCTTTACTTTGTTCTACAGCGGTTTTTGCTGATGAGGTTTCTATCAGAGAGGAAATCAATCAGCTTAAAGAACGTATTGCTACCTTAGAAAAGAAAGTTTCCGAGCAAGATACATATATCGCTGCTCAAAATACGACAACCCAGTCGCAGCAGCAGAAGATTATAGAATACGAAACAAAATTATCAAAATTTGAAGAAAATCTTCATGAGATACCCGGTACTCCGATGAAGCTTATGGAAGGCCTTGAGCTTGGCGTAGGCGGCACTATGATTGTTCAGGGTACAAATAATACGAATAACGCAACTACTGACGTGACCAAGAAAGAGGGGCGCGCAGATGCTAATTATTCAGCAGATATAACTCTAGGCAAAGAGTTTAAGGAGATAGGAGGAAAGGCATTTTTACATCTGGAAGCTGGACAGGGAGTAGGGCTTGAGGATGATTTAACGCTTTACTCAAACGTCAATCGTGACGCGGATAATGATAATAATGTGCGTCTTACCGAATTTTGGTATGAGCAGGCTTTATTCAAAGATAAAGTTGCTTTAACCTTTGGTAAACTTGATCCTACTGCATATTTTGATCAAAATGAAGTTGCTAATGACGAAACTACTCAATTTTTAGGCAGGATTTTCCGTAACTCGCCAACAATAGAATTCCCAGACAATACCGCAGGTATCCGTTTAGCATATATGCCGGTTGGATGGTTGGAATTGGGATATGGTTTATTTGATGGCAATAGTGATTGGGAGAAAATCGGAGATAATCTCTTTAATATAGGCCAGGTACATTTTAAGACTAATTTCTTTAATTTACCTGGAAACTATCGTTTTCTTGGCTGGAATAATAATGTTTATCATACCAAGTGGCAAAATACCGAAAAGACGAAAGAGTCTAACTATGGTTTTGGTTTAAGCTTTGATCAGAAAGCCAACGATATCATAACACTTTTTGCCCGTTATGGATGGCAGAATCCGAAAGTATACAATCCAGACATTACGGCAACAGGCGATTTGAATTATTCACTAACACATTCCTGGAGTACTGGTTTTCAAGTAGAAGGAAAGCCTTGGGGGAGAGAAAAGGATATTCTTGCGTTTGCAGTTGGACAGGCTATTCCTTCAAAAGATTATAAGAAATACGGTACGCAAATCCCAGACCCAAGGGCAAAACCAGAAGGGCACTTAGAGGCGTATTACAATATCCATATTAATGATCATTTGTCAATCAGCCCAGATTTTCAGTATATCTGGAATCCATTTGGCAAGGATATTGCGGATGATACAAATGGAATTTTTGTGGGTGGCATGAGGGCGCAGGTGGATTTTTAAAAGGAGGAAATATGCATATACCAGATGGTTATTTAGGTCCGGCAACCTGTGGTGTATTTTACGCGGTAATGTTACCGATATGGACGATTGCGTCAAAAATTGTTAAAAAGACACTCAAGGCTAGACAGGTGCCAATGCTGGCGATTGGTGCGGCATTTAGTTTTGTAATTATGATGTTTAATGTTCCGATACCGGGAGGAACAACCGGGCATGCGGTGGGTGGGGTATTGGTGGCGATACTTCTCGGCCCTTGGGCAGCCTGTATTGCTTTAACCGTAGCATTAGTTATACAGGCGTTGTTATTTGGAGATGGCGGGATCACTGCTATAGGGGCTAATTGTTTTAACATGGCATTTGTCTTGCCGTTTGTAGGTTATTACATATACAAGGCTATTAGTTATAATGCGCCTATAGATTCAAATAGAAGAGTATTAGCTGCTGGTATAGCAGGATATATAGGCATCAATGTTGCTGCTTTTTTTGCTGGTGTTGAATTCGGGCTACAGCCTTTATTGCATCATGCTGCAAACGGACAATCTCTTTATTGTCCGTATGGTTTCAAGGTAGCAGTGCCTGTAATGTTAGGAGAGCATTTATTGATATTTGGATGGGTTGAGGCGATTGTTACAGCTTTAGTAATTAAATATTTACAAAAACATTCCCCGGAATTTATTAAAGAAAGTGAGGTGGTTAATGAAACTCACTAATAAATTATGGATAGGGTTAGGTATCTTAGTTGTCCTTTCTCCGCTGGGCTTATTATTGCCTGAACATTTTAAGGCTGAATCAGCTTGGGGTGAATGGGGAGCTGATGAGATGCAGAAACTTGTAGGGTATATTCCTCAGGGTCTTGAAAAACTCTCTAGCCTTTGGAATGCGCCTATGCCTGATTATGCTTTTAAGGGGTGGGAGGGAAAAGGGGTATCACAGTTAAGTTTTGTTTATATAATATCAGCGATGTTGGGAATAATTGTTATCGTAGTAGTCATTTTGCTTATAGGCAAGATCTTATCAAGGTGGAATGAATAATAAGTCCCGGGAGAGTTGTATTCAAAGGAACATGCACATTATCTGAGGAAAGACAGTTAATCTTAAAAGCTAAAAAGGGTTCAAAGAAAAGCAAAGATGAACTTGTACTACGCTATGTTGGTTTCTTAATCTTTAGAATTCATAAAATCGCATTTCTTCCGCTGGTACGGTTTTTTGGAGAGGATTTACTAGCAAAAGCTATTCTTATCGTTTATAAGAAAATAGAAAGTTATGACCTTAATTACTGCGATAAGCATGGGAATCTCAAACCAGTTAAATTTACTTCTTACATTTGGAAGCGAATCGATGGGTTCATAATTGATACCTTGAAGAAAGAGCTAAATGGATCAAACTACTATGATAGGTATAGCGGATACGCTCTCAGAAACGGTGACTTATCGTCTATGTCCGGACAAAGAGAGGTGGATAAATCTATCTCTTGACCCAGCGAAGAGTTATGTATTTTCCGGCCAAAAAAGACCGGACAAAACGGACATATTTCGCGAGGGATTACCTCTCTAAACCTAGAATATTCTTGATATATTAATATATTGAGCCTATAATTACCCTTGTAAATACAGAGAGGTTTCCCCTCGGCTCATACGAGTGGGACCCCATGGTTCGACGTGGGAAAGGTCTCCCTGTTTTAAACAAGCAGGAGACCTTTCCCTTGCTCACCATGTCCCGAGCACGGCCGCTGAAGGCGGCCACGTCGAGGGACATCCTTCAACGCAAGATTCCTATGTGGCATGTCTATATAATTTACTGTTCAGACAATTCACTTTATACCGGTGTAACGACTGATGTTTCTCGACGAGTAAAGGCGCATAATGAAAAGTCGGGAGGCAGCTATACGCGTATCCGTACTCCAGTCAAGTTAGCTTACCAGGAAGATCAACCTACTCATTCCGCAGCCTTAAAACGCGAAGCTCAGATTAAGAATTGGTCTAGAGCTAAGAAGTTAGCTTTGATAAAAGGCTGCTATAAAGAACTCTCTAATCTCTCTAAATCTAGAGACTAATATCGCAAGTGGTGAGCCTGTCGAGCCACAAAATAGGCCAATTCCTCTTTTATATAATGCTCGCTATATAATGAAAATATCGGCAATATCTTCGTATATTTTAGATTGTACCGAGACCATTAAATAGAAATTAGTAAAAGTAGAATTAGGATAGGAGCGAGGAAGCTGCCTCTTAAATTTACCAATAGCTGTTTACAGAGAGGTCTTCCCCTTGTGTAATATACTGCCCGTCTTCATGGGAGACACCTCTCAAGTTATGCAGGATACCGGCCATCTTTAAAGAAATATCTTACCTTTAATTGCTGCAAATAAAACAATTCCAATAAAAAATATTGACAATAAACATAGTTAATGGTATCTTTTGTATAGATAGTAATACATTTCATACTAGTTATACTAAGGTAAGTTTTGTGAGAAACCAATCTAGGAAGGAGTAAGAAATGAGTAATTTCCCAAAGTTTTACGGCAAGGTACCAGTAGGGACAAAAGGACAAATCGTTATTCCTGCAGAAGCAAGAAAAGTGATGAATATTAAACCAGGGGATAATGTGATTATTATGTCCGGTCCTCCTCATCAAGAGAAGATGGTCAGTATTATACCTGAAGAAGAGTTTAGTAAATTTTTGAAATTCTTCGAAGATCATGTAACTAATCTAAAGAAAGCAATCGATAAGTAAGCTAAAAGAAGTATTTCGGAGATCGAAAATGCCTAAAATCTTTAAAACTTATCTTATAGTTACGGTTCTTTTATTGCTTTTTTTTAATTCTGTCTTTGCCGAAGAGATTCTTTCCTGGCAAGACTGTATTAAAGAAGCAGCGAAAAACAATCCTGACCTCATCGCCGCTCAAGAAGGGATAAAAGAGTCGCAGGCAAGCAAAGCAATTACCGCAAGCTCGCTCTTTCCGCAGATAGATAGTAGCCTGTCTGCTTCAACGGCAAAAACTACCGCTACCAATGCTGTCACAGGCGCCAAAACAAGCACGACCACGGATTCTTATTCTTATGGAGTAAGCGGAACACAGCTGCTATTTGACGGATTTAAGACTTTAAATGAGGTTAAAGGCGCATCGGAAAATATAAAAGCATCACAAGAGGGCTATCGCTTTACCTCATCTGAAGTAAGATTAAATTTACGCACCGCATTTATTAATTTATTAACGGCACAGGAATTAGTGAATGTTGCAGAAGAGATCGTTAAGATCAGGAGAGATAACTTGGAATTAATAACTTTGCGTTACGAATCAGGATTAGAGAATGAAGGGTCATTGTTGACCGCAGAGGCAAATCTCAAAGAGGCAAATTTTGAGCTTTCAGAGGCGAAAAGAGATGTTGAAGTAGCGCAAAGGCAGTTAACAAAAGAAATGGGGCGTCAAGAATTTAAGCCGATGTCTGCCAAAGGTGATTTTGCTGTTAGAGATACCGTAAAAGAGAAGCCTGATTTTGAAGGGATAGTTAAAAATAATCCCTCTTTGCTGCAGGCTGTGGCAAATAAAAACGTCGCTTCCTTTAACATCAAATCGGCTTATGCCAATTTCTCTCCGGAGTTTTCAGGAAACTTAGGAGCTGATAAATCCAGTTCAACTTGGCCGCCACGGGATAAAGCTTGGAATGCCGGTTTAACGGTAACCATGCCAATATTTGAGGGTGGGTTGAGGTTTGCGCAGGTCTCTCAGGCAAAGGCCCTCTATAAACAGGCGGAGGCAAATGAAAGAAGTACGAAAGATGCAGCTATTTATAGCCTTGCTCAGAGATGGGCTCAGTTGCAGAATGCTGTTGAGGCAGTGGACGTTCAGTACACATCATTGAATGCCGCGGCTAAGCGTTCCGAAATAGCAGAAGCACAGTATTCAACCGGCTTTATTAATTTTGATAGCTGGACAATTATCGAGGATAATTTGGTATCAGCCAAGAAGTATTATTTGAATGCCCAAGCAAATATGTTATTTGCGGAAGCCAATTGGATTCTGGCGAAAGGAGAGACATTAGAGTATGAATAAGAAAAGAAAAATATTATTTATTATAATCTTAGTTTTACTGGTAGCCTGTGTGTTGATTTTTATGAAAATAAGAGGAGGACGAGGCACTGCGGAGATGACCAGGGAAATCAAGCCTACGATGGGTTCTATGCAGGTAGTTATTTCATCTACCGGAACGGTATATCCTAAGAATCGGCTGGAGATAAAACCTCCTGTGAATGGCAGGGTAGAGGAGATTTTGGTTAAAGAAGGAGAGAGCGTAACAACTGGAAAGATCTTAGCTTACATGAGCTCAACTGAGAGGGCAGCGCTTCTTGATGCCGCAAGTGACCAGGGAGAGGAGAAATTAAAACGCTGGCAAAAAATCTATAAGGCGATACCTTTAAAGGCCCCCATTAACGGAGAGGTCATTGTCGCGACTACCCAACCCGGACAGACTATTACTACCGCAGATGCAGTAATAGTGTTATCCGATAAGCTTATTGTACGTGCACAAGTGGACGAAACTGATATAGGCAAAATTCATCTTGGCCAAGAAGCAGTCATTACGCTCGATGCTTATCCGGATACTAAAATAAAGGCTAAAGTAGACCATATATATTACGAATCTCAGACAGCGAATAATGTAATTGTGTATAAAGTAGATCTTGTGCCGGAGAATGTCCCGGATTTCTTCCGTTCCGGAATGAGCGCATCCGTGGATTTTATAGTTGAAAGCAAAGAAAATACCTTAATTCTTCCGGTTGAGGCGGTGCAACAAGATGAGGGTGAATATTATGTTTGGTTAAAGCAGGAAGACAGTATTAAGCCTGCCAAGCGCGTTGTTAAACTGGGCATCACCGAAGGCGACAATTACGAGATACTTTCTGGGATAACTGTCGCGGATATGGTACTTATTGCGGCCAATGAAGTTATTTTATCTTCGGATAGCAGCAGTACAGGCAGCAATCCGTTTATGCCTAAGTTTCCGAAGCAGAAGAAGAATTAGGGCGGCCGGCCACTAGGATAAATATGATAGAGGCAAAGAATCTATATAAGACTTATCAATTAGGTGATGTTAAGGTAGAGGCGTTGCGGGGGGTTTCCCTGAAGATTGCCTCTGGTGAATTTGTCGCTATTATGGGCGCTTCCGGCTCAGGAAAGTCCACACTGATGCACGTGTTGGGATTATTGGATCGGCCTGATTCTGGAGAATATTTTTTGGGAGGAGAGGACGTAACGAAGCTTTCAGATAAAGAATTGGCTTTAGTCAGAAATCAGCTTGTAGGTTTTGTTTTTCAGCAGTTTCATTTGCTTCCAAGGATGTCTGCTTTAGAGAATGCCGAACTTCCTTTGATTTACGCCGGTAAGAAGCATTTAAAACAAAGGGCAGAAAAAGCAATTACGGAAGTTGGCTTAAAAGACCGGATGTTTCATAAGCCTAACCAGCTCTCGGGAGGCCAGCAACAGAGAGTTGCGATCGCCAGGAGCTTGGTTAATGATCCACCGATAATCTTTGGGGATGAGCCTACAGGAAATCTTGATACTAAAAGCAAGGAAGAAATAATTACGATATTAAAGGCACTTAATAAGAAGGGCAAGACCATTGTTATTGTTACTCACGAAAATGAGATTGCAGCGCATGCCAAACGAATTATTACGATGCGCGATGGTCAGATCATCTCTGATAAGGACTCATCCGGAGAGACGGCGCATTCGGAAGTTATTTTGCAAGGGTCCGAAAATTTAGTTAAAGATATTTTATCTAACTCTGGTAAGGCATTGAAAGGGGGCATGGAATTCTTTGATTATTTTAAACAGGCGGTAACCGCTATGTTTGCGCACAAGATGCGCGCATTCTTGTCAATCCTGGGGATTCTCATCGGCGTTGCCGCGGTTATTACCATGCTCGCAATCGGTCAGGGAGCAAAGGAATCAATTGCAAAACAATTAACATCCCTCGGTTCAAATCTGCTTGTCATCAGTCCCGGCGCTTCCATGATGGGAGGAGTATCAATGGAAGCGGGTGCAACAACTACGCGGTTTACCTTTGATGACGTAGAGGCTATCGAAAAACTAAATAGTTACGTAAAAAGCGCCAGTCCTTCGGTAACAGGCAGGGCCCAGGTAGTATATGGAAATAAAAACTGGAATACCCAGGTTCAAGGCGTAGGAGTTTCTTACGCGCAGTTGCGTTCATGCGTTCCTACTGTTGGCCATTTTTTTACCGCAAAAGAAGTTAAAATGAGGGAAAAAGTGGCTTTGGTCGGCAACACGGTGTTAAAAGAAATTTTTGGGAATACGAGCCCTGTCGGGAAAACCATTAAAATCAACCAGATCAACTTCAGGGTAATCGGGATTTTGCCTGTAAAAGGAACAAGTGGCCCTCAAGATCAGGATGATACGGTGCTTATCCCAATAAGTACCGCTATGTATAGGCTTATGGGTAAGCAGTATATAGATTCTATTTATGTGGAAGTAAAGAACGCTGATTTGACCGATGCCGCGCAAGAAGCACTAAGTAAGCTAATCATAAAGCAGCACCGCCTGATTACGGATGACCAAAAAGATTCATTTTCTATTACTAATATGTCTGATATTAAGAAAACACTTTCTTCTACCACTGATACCATGTCTTTATTGTTAGGGGCAATCGCGGTAATTTCGCTTTTAGTCGGCGGTATAGGCATTATGAATATTATGCTCGTATCGGTAACCGAACGCACGCGCGAAATCGGCCTGCGCAAAGCCATAGGAGCTAATAATAAAGATATTTTGGTACAATTTCTTATTGAAGCCGTGTTAATGTCGTTTATTGGCGGTTTGGCTGGTGTGCTGTTAGGCAGCGGCGCATCTGTATTGGTGACCCTTATCGCAGGATGGTCGGCGAGGGTATCACTATCTTCGGTAATTCTTGCCACGGTTTTCTCGTTAGTCGTAGGGGTGGTGTTTGGGCTTTGGCCGGCGAGGCAAGCTTCGCAACTTAATCCTATCGAAGCCTTAAGATACGAATAATATTGTTTTATAGCAAGAGGAAGAATATGTATTTTTGCATAAAAAGCAAACTGATAAACACCAGTTTGCTTCTATTTATCTTGTTTTTATCCTGTTTGGTACTTTCAGGATGCAGAGAGAATATTTTATTTAGCTCCTGGCACAACCAGGAGATTACTATTGACGGAAAATACAAAGATTGGGGTGCAACTAGCACTTATTATGATGAAAAAACAAAAGTTGTCTTAAACCTTGTTAATGATGCTGATTATCTTTATGTTTGTCTAATTACCAGGAACCGGGAAATAGAGGTAAAGATTATGGAATCAGGTTTAATCTTATGGTTTGATCGCGATAACAAGAAAAATAAGACATTTGGGATTCGTTTTCCCATAGGGTTGAAGAAGATGGGTATGTCTTTAGAAGAAAAACCTAAGATAGATATGGATAGGGATTGGCGGGATCAGGAAGATAAGAGCGGTTTAATAGATAGAAATAAGGAAAAGTTAAGTGATAAAGACTTTAACAAGCATCTTGAAATACTTGAGGGTTTACAGGAAAAAATAGAGATTATCGAAAGAATGGGTAAAATACAGAAAAAAGGTGTCTTGCCAAAGTCGCTTTCTGAAAAATCAGATAGGAAGCAATTCGATAAAAACAGGCCGGATAATTTTCCTCCACAAGATTTTCAGAAAGGAGGCCCTCCAGAGTTTACTTTAGATCAAATCTTAAAATTCGGAATTGAGGCAAAGCTCGGCCGCGAGAATGATTATTTTGTTTATGAACTTAAGGTTCCGCTTGCAAAATCAAATGAGCACCCGTTTGCGATAAGCATAAAGAATGGCGAGCCGTTTAGTTTGGGGGTAGAAATTGCAGGAATAGATGTTGGAGATGGTATGGGTAAAGGTATGCCTTCGTCAGGGGGAGGAAGGCCTGGAAAAGGTCCGCCGGGCGGGCCTCCCGGAAGTATGTTAGGCGGCAGAGATGAACTTCGTTTGTGGGCTATAGTAGTGCTTTCATCTAATTTGTAGCCAAATAAATATGTCACTTTTAGTTAAAGATAGGGTTCTTTATACGGTTATCCGCATGGCTGTTCCGATGTTAGCTGGGACATTTGCCATGAATGCGTATAATTTGACCGATACCTGGTTTGTCTCGCGGCTGGGCACTAACGCCTTGGCTGCGATGTCGTTTACCTTTCCAGTAGTTATGCTTTTGGTGTTTATTATGCGGGGGTTGGGAACTGGTGCTATGACAGTAGTTGCCCATGCTCTGGGACGGGGAAAACAGCAAACCGCTGCGCGGATTACGACGCATGCTGCTTTTTTATCTTCGATTTTGGCTTTGTGTCTTACAGTGGTTGGCCTCTTGACGATAAAACCGCTTTTTACGCGATTGGGTGCAATAGGAGAAGTGCTTATCCTTACGCAGCAATATATGTGGATTTGGTATTGCGGATTAATAATTAGGGTTGTGCAAATGATGTTTGCTGATATCATTATCGGCTCGGGTAATACTAAAGCGGTAAGTTTTCTTATGGTTGGCGGGACAGTGCTTAATTTTATTCTCGACCCCATGATGATCTTCGGATTATGGGGGTGCCCGAAGATGGGGATACAGGGGGCGGCAATGGCTACGGTTATTTCTGAAGCTCTCGTATTGGTGGCAGCATTCTATTTTATTCATAAAAAGTACCATTTGATCCTTTTTATTTCACATTCGCGACTACGGATTTTATCATCATGGCGGCGGATCTTGCATATTGGGATACCTACTACGTTAAGTTCTATTTTGACCCCGGTTTCTGCCGCGATCGTTATTAAGATAGTTTCCGGTTTCGGCCAAGCTGCGGTTGCCGCCATAGGAGTTGCTAGCCGCATCGAAATGTTTGCTTTTATGATCCCGATGACGGTGGGGATGTCGTTGGTTCCATTTGTTGCCCAGAATTACGGGGCTGGACGTTTTGACCGGATCAGAGCTGTACAAAAAGGCGCAATGTTGTTCGCGTTAATTTTTGGTATTATTGTTGCTGGAGTTTTTTTGATTATAGCACGTCCGCTTGGTGAGCTGTTTTCGTCCGATCATAAAGTTGTCGATATCTTGGTCCGGTATATATACATTACTTGTCTTGGTTACGGGTTCCTGGAAGTGCACCGGTATGCTGGTTTTTGCATGATAGGCATCCATCGGCCATTTTCTTCCACTTTCTTAAATACGATTCGCGTGTTTGTTTTGATGATACCTTTAGCATATTTCGGTGCGAAATTGTTCGGTATCTCCGGAATTTTTTGGGGAAGGTTAATAACCGATCTATGTTCCGCCGTTATAGGGATTATATGGACAGGAAAGATTCTTAGAAAAGCATCCTATAATTCTCTACCAATAAATTATTCTGATGGGAGTATTCTTTAGAGTAGGGGAAGCAGCTCTTAGGGCTGTGTTTAGAAAAGACGCCTACCTGTGTGATATTACTGATCGTTAAAAAAGGATCTCTTCGTAAATAAAAACGATTAATTATGGATCTTAAATAAAACCTTCGTTAGCCATAAATATGGCTGGCGAAGGTTTTGTTTTTGACTGGGATAAAAAATAACTTGACAAATAATTATAGTATGCTATATTTTTAGTGTAAACTATAAGAATAAGGAGGAGTAAGATGAGAGTAAAAGAATATTCGTTACGCGAAAGAAAACATGCCAAAACAAAGATTGCGATAATGAATGCTTTTATTGAGCGCCTAGAGGAAACTCGGTTTGATGATATCTCTATCCGTCAGATATGTAAAAGCGTTGAGGTTTCGGAAGGAACTTTTTTTAATTATTTTCCGGAAAAAATCGACATTATTAATTATTATATGCATCTTACTTTTCTTAAAGTTATCTGTAAAGCTCAAAAAGATGCATCGGGGAGAGGATGTATACCTTTAATTAATGCTATTTTCGTGAGAATGGCTGAAGAGTTGTTAAATTATAACAATATTGTTTATCAAACGATTTCACTTATGATCGTTCAACGAGAAAGACCAAAAACGGTAGCTATATCTAATCTTGAAAAACAGATTTTTTTTCCTGGTTCTGAAGGCATTGAGAATATTAGAGTTATGCTTATAGATGATTATTTAAAGGAGTGTTTAGTGGGAGCTGTCAATAGCGGCGAACTTCCCAAAGATATTAATATTAATGATGTACAAGTATCTTTGATGACGATACTGGGTGGTACTTTATTAGCAGCTAAATTCTCGGCTATTAAGGATAAGTCATACCACTATACTCGTCAACTACAGTTTCTCTGGAATGGATTAGGGGTAAAGAAGGCAACGAGGGCAAAATGAAAAAGCAGCTTATGTTTATTGTAAATTTAACTATTATTGCAATGTTTACCTTTAATATTGTTCTTACCGGATATGCTCAGGAAGTTTCTACCTTACAGTTAGGCCTTGATGAAACTATTAAGCTGGCTCTGGATACTAGCGAGGAATTAAAAATAAAAGAACAAGAAATCCAGAAAGCGCAAGGGGGTTATAGGGAGGTGCGCTCAGGGTTGTTACCTCATGTAAGCGCGCAAGCAGCGTGGAAACGTAACATGAATTATCCTAATACAGCAGATATGACTGATTACGAGTTGAGTAGTGGAGTTAGTGCTTCGCAGGTTCTTTGGTCGTTTGGCAAAATTGCATATGCGGTTAATTCGGCTAAGAAAGCTGTTGAGGCAAGTAGGTTTAATAAGGAATCGGGCAAACAGGAAATTATTTATACTGCAAAATTAAGCTATTATAGCAGCCTGTTGGCTAGGAATGCCTTATCTATAACTGAGAAATCATACGCAAACGCTCTTGAGAACAAAAGGTTGCTGGGGCAACGTTCATATGGTGGCCGTAGCCCTAAATATGAGATTATTAGAATGAATTCTGAAGTTGCTGCTCGAGTTCCCACCGTAAATGAAGCTCGGACACAGTTCGACGCGGCTACGGAAACTCTGAGAAAGATTATTGATGTAGATCTTGATTGTAAAATTGAACTTGCGGGAAATTTTCCGGGGGAATATGCTGATTTTAATTATGAAACGTTGGTAGTTGCAATGAATGAATATGAGCCTTCTTTACAAAGTTTTAGTAAAACTATTGAATCAGCTGAGGAAAAAGTAAAAAGTAAATATGCTAGTTTTCTTCCTACATTGTCTGCTTTTGGTTCCTGGGATTATCTTGGCGGATCTAATAGTCACCCTTTCTTAAATAATAATGAATTAGATAATTATACATCTGCGGGTTTGAAAATTAGTATCCCACTTTGGGAGGGAGGCGAGAAGCAAGCGCAGCTTAGTCAATCTAAAGCTGACAAAGAAATTGCTGTTCTTAGAAAGAAACAATTAGGCAAAAACTTGTTGTTAGAATTGAAAAAAGCCCACTTGGAATACCAGCAGTATAAAGAAAACCTTAAAGCAAATATTGAAGCTGTTGACCTGGCCGAAGAATCATTTAAACAGACGCAGGAGATGTTTGCTTCCAGTCAGGTAACTTTGACCGATTTAAACGATGCTGAACTTCTTTTGACCAATCAAAGGCTAAATAAAGAGATGACTTTGTTTAGCATTAATATAACTTTAGCAAAAATAGAAAAATTAATCGTGGGGCAATACGATGAACAAAGCATTCATAAAAAATCCTAATCCTAGAATAAAAATATACGCAGCGATAGTCCTCTTTAGCATTATTGCTGTGTTTATAAGGATAGTATTAGTACAAGTCGATCGTAACCGTTCGATTGTCAGTTTTGTTGCCGAATGGAATAAGTATGGTAAACCAGTAACCGTTAAAGAAATTAAAGCCGCCGATACTCCGGTATATGCAAAATTTACGGTTTTTAACAGTTCGGATAAATTGGCTGCTGGTTTTGTAACTGGAGATATTAAGGATAAGCTTAAAGTTGGACAAAAAGTTTATTTTGTAGAGGGCGATGTTACTTGCGGGAAGATTTTAACATTAGGCCAGGATTTAGATACAAACACCGGGATGTTTCCAGTGGGAGTGGAATTTAATGTTCCTGCTGCTAAATTGGATTCGATATTGGTAGTCTTTGCGCGTACTCAGACCATGCAGAAAGTGCTGGTCGTACCGAATAGCATTCTGGATATTACTCAAGGTAATTATTACTTATGGAGAATAGAGGATGGAAAGGCTAAGAGAATTCAGGTAAAGATCGGCTCCCGTAATGGGTATGGCACGGTTATCAGTGAAGGAATCAATTCTGGTGATTCAATTGTTTTTAACGGCCGAAGTATGTTATTAGAGAATGATTTAGTCCGTATTATTTCTGAAGGCAGGACGCAATGATTGAATTTTTTGTAAAACACCGTATTACCACCATAATGCTTGTTTTAGTATTTGTGGTATTGGGTATATATAGTTATTCTAATCTTCCGGTCGAGAAAACTCCGAAGATAGACTTTCCCATTGTTACGGTCTCGGTAACCTATCCGGGCGCCACCCCGGAGGAAGTGGAAACCCTGGTTGTGAAAAAGATTGAAGATGTGGTTGCCGAGATATCCGAGATCAAGAAAATTAAAAGTTGGGCGTATGATAGCCTGGGTTTTATTTCTATTGAGTTTTTAATTGAAGCCGACGTTAATGTTAAGTCTATTGAAGTCAAAGATAAGGTTGAAGCAATAATTAATGAACTTCCTGATGATATAGATAAGCCCGTGATCGAGAAATTCGATCCCCTGCTTGTGCCGGTAATGGAATTGGTGCTTTCCAGTGATACCCTTGATTCCCGCGACCTTTATGAATATGCTGATAAGACTTTAAAAACCAAATTTTCTTCGATTGCCGGAGTGGCTAAAGTTGATCTTTATGGCGGCAAAAAACGTCAGATTAACGTCTGGTTGGACCCAATGTTGATGAAACAGCATTATATCAGTATTGAGGAAGTGATAAATGCTATGCTGGTGAAAAATAAAAACATCCCTGCTGGAGTTTTAGAGAAGGGTTTTAGTTCCCTGGGGGTGAGGTTTGCCGGGGAATTTGAAAGCATTGACGAGATTGCTCAGATGAGAATGGTTTCTTCCGAAGGGTCACGTTTTTTTCTTAAAGATATCGCAGTGGTGGAAGATGGCTATAAAAAGATAGATTCTCTGGCGCGGTATAAAGGTAAAGAAGTGGTAGGTCTTTCTATCAGTAAAGCTTCCGATGGCAATGCGGTGTCTATTGCTTTAGAGATGAGGCGCCGGCTGGATGCTTTCAGGGCAATTTTACCGCAAGGAATGAAACTGGATATTGCCACAGATACTACCACGTTTATTGTTAATGAGACCAGTAATACGAAATGGAGTATTGGAATCGGTCTTTTACTTACTGCCGCAATTCTTTATTTTTTTATGGGCAGGTGGGATATTGCGATTATTGCTTGTATCATTATTCCGACCTCAATTATTTCGACTTTATTCCCGATGTGGGCTTCGAAGTTTTCAATCAACACCCTGACCTTGCTTGCACTTGCTTCCGTGTTGGGAACATTGATTTCTAATGCTATTGTTATTATCGAGAACGTCTTGGTGCACCTTGATCGTCATAATGATCCGGTTAAGGCGGCTATTGACGGCACTAAAGAAGTAGTCGTGCCGATTATCGCTGCTACCGGTACGAACCTAGTTGTTTTTATGCCGCTTTCTATAATGGGTGGGATGGTTGGGGTATTTATGAAGTCTTTCGGCCTTACGGTTATCTATGCCACGCTTTTTTCTGTGCTGGCTTCGTTTTGCCTGACGCCGATGATGTGTGCCGCAATACTTAAGCCTAAAAAAGAAAAGAAATCAGGTATTGGTAGGCATAATTTCCTTCCCGATATATTATTAGCTCCGTTGCATTGGTTACGTAAAGGCGTTGATCATAGTATGGAATTCTTAAAGAAAGAATATAAGCATATTTTTGAACTCATCTTCCGGTACCCCAAGATAACCATTTTTACCGTCATCCTGGTATTTTTCGGGTCATTGATGCTAGTGCAGTATATTGAAAGTGATTTTACCCCGAAATCCGACGAAAATCAGTTCACTATTAATATGGTTTTGCCACAAGGCGTTACGATTGAGCGCACTCTGGAGACCTCTAAATTGGTAGAGGAGTATTTAGACAAGATTCCGGAGGGAAAGTCGTATTTGACTAATATCGGAACCAACGGAGTGGAGAATGTTAAGATCACCTTTGATCTGGTATCGTTAAAAGATCGCAAGAGAACAGACGTGGAGATTATGGATGAGCTTACCAAATTTATAGCTGCGATTCCCGATGTTGAGGCAAGTTATGGTCGAGGTGTTGCTGTCGAAGCAGGCCTTGGAGACGTGGCCATAGACTTATACGGCGTTGATTACGATATGATGATCCGGCTTTCGCAGCAGATGAAAGATTTAATGCAGGGGAGTGGATATTTTAAAAGCGTTATTTCCTCATACAAAGATCCTCGCGATGAGATTCGCATGAAACCGTTACAGGAGAAGCTGGTTGAATACGGAGTTACTGCTGCTTCCGTGGGATCGAGTTTTCGATCATCAGTGTACGGAGAAGATTCCAATACGTATAAGGAAAAAGGCGAAGAGTATAAGGTTAATATTGAGTTGAATGATGCGTACGCGCAGGATTTTGATGACATAAAAGTAATGTCCATACTTTCACGCAAAGGGCTTATACCTTTGAATGAATTGGGCACATTAACGACTAATAAAGCTATTCCGACTATCCGGCGCCGGGATAGGGTGCGGGTTATTCATCTTGATGGTTTTTTGGGCAAAAGCTCGCTGGGTATTGTCACAGGCATACTGGATAAACAATTCAAGACTATACAATTTCCTGATGGATATGGATATCATTACGTAGGAAATTCAGAGAATATGGATGAGGTCAATCAAGAGCTCGGTAAGGCGTTTATTCTAGCAGTTATTTTGACTTTTATGCTTTTGTGCGCGCTTATGGATTCGCTAGTGGCGTATCCTTTGGCGATTATGGCTACTGTATTTACTTCTATCGCCGGGATGATTTTAGGGTTATTCTTTTTGGGACAGTCTATTAATATCGCCTCATTGATGGGCGTAATTATGCTTGTAGGTATGGTGGTGAATAACGCAATTTTACTTTTGGACCATACTTTGGTTAAAATGAAGGAAGGTGTGCCGGTCAAGGAAGCATTGTGGTTGGGGGCTTCGGAGAAATTCCGGGCGATCATGATGACTTCTATCGCGATAATCTTAGGTGTGCTGCCGCAGCTTTGGTCGGTTATGGGCATGAAGAAGTCTATGGGTGCGGTGATGACCGGAGGTATGCTTGCCTCGATCCTGTTTACGTTTATTCTGGTTCCGGTGGTTTTTTGGTATCTAGAACGCTTTGAAAGAAAACTTTTTAAGCGTTGAAAATATGGAAGATTTAAATATTCTATTTTTAGTCGCGAAGCTATTAAATAAGAATAAGCAGGTTCTTAAGCATGGAACGCGAGTTGCTAAATTTTCTTGTGCTATCGCGAAAGAGTTGAAATATTGCGATGATGGGATTGAGCAGATCTGTTTAGCGGCATTTACTCATGATATAGGGAAAATTCAATTACCAGTGGAAATTGTTAGTAAGCCTGGTGCGCTTGACGGGAATGAAATTGCGATAATCAGAAAACATCCGGAATTAGGGTATCGTTTGTTGCTAGACGTGAAGTTGGATAATATCGCCTCCGATGTGGCATTACAACATCACGAGAGGTTGGATGGTTTAGGGTATCCTTTTGGTTTGCGAGCTAAGGACATTAATCCTGTCTCCAGAATAATTGCGGTTGCCGATGTGATTGATGCTATGTTTTCTCCGCAGGTGTATAGGCCGGCATTAATCATGGATGAAGTATTGCAGAGATAAAACAAAACGGTGGTTTATTATATGATCCTGAAGTAGCCGCGGTGAGCCTATTACTTCTAAAAAATGGTAAATTTAACATTTGAGCCATCTTATTATTTAAGGTCTTCAGGTTTGATGTATAAGCTTTTGTTTGGAAATTAGAAAAGAATACATAAGCACTTCAGCGATTAGAGGGGTGATCTAGTGAAAGCTGGATTAGAGCTGCATTTTACGATCTGGAAAGAAATTAATTCAGAGACTAATAAAATAGATTTAACTTTTAACCAAGCGCAGGCCCTTATTTTTCTAAAAGATAATTTCGGCGTGACTATGACTAAGATTGCCAAAGAAGTCGGTTTAACTACGGCTGCGATAACCGGCTTAATTGATAGATTGGTTGAGAAGGGATTGGTACAGCGTAAATATGACCTTAAAGATAGGAGGGTAATTTTTGCAGAGATTACTAATAAAGGTAAGGTTAAGGTAAGGCAATTTCTATCAATTTTTAAAAGGAGGATACCGTGAAAATGAAGCGCGAAA
>Ga0268280_1000706_pt1 | contig 25838 bp, 29 predicted proteins | sample saktaG_9_FD_190139 | JGI IMG/M metagenome (GOLD analysis project Ga0268280, IMG submission 190139) | Saline water microbial communities from Sakinaw Lake, British Columbia, Canada - sak_2011_5_24_40m | ecosystem: Environmental > Aquatic > Non-marine Saline and Alkaline > Saline ... | reverse complement strand
TTTTCCCTAACTGTATAGCAAAGGAAGGATCTACTAATCCTGAAGCACTAGTAAAACCAATTTCTTCTAACGACTTTTGTACGGTAAGCCGATCTAATAAAGTAAACATACCGGATTTAGCTAAAGCACTTTCTAAAAATTGTAATCCCATATTCTCCAGGTCAGGTACCTTTACTTTCGAGTGATTCTCAAAGGATACTACTGCCAAGGTAGGTAGATGATAATCTTGGGCAGAAACAAGTGTAGGAATAAAAAGAATTGCCGTTACTATTAATAAGATTAGATACTTTTTCATTTTAATTTCCTCCTTTAATTTATTTAAATATTTTAAATTTCACATAAAATTGTTTTTTATAATCTAATACCTCCCAAAGTTTATATTTTTACATAGACTCATATAAATATCCGATCTATATTACTAATTTAAAAAAGTTATTAGCTTGGTAAGTATAACGTAGAAATTTTTAAATATAACTTTGCGCCCTATTCTTTCGGAATAGGTTGCCTTTATCAGATTTTAAGTATCTGTATAGATTATTTTTAATATAAATAAAAAGGACAGAATAAGAAAATAATTATATTACCTTCTTACTCTGTCCTTTTACCTGAAAGATTCTTCCTAAAGAATTAGGAAATAACTCTTTAAGCAAATTATGTAAGGCCTTCCCCAAAGATTAGGAATTGCCTCTTCGGTGCTTTTTATAAAAGCTCTCCAGAATTCTGTCCAGTAACAGTCCTTTTGCCTGAAAGTTTCAATACATTTAGTATCTTGCCTCTTCGGCGCTTTTTCTTTGTTTTAATAAAGAAAAAATCTCTCCTATTACCTTCATCCAGAATACGATATTAAATTTAATAAAGTTTTATATAAAATCCTTTCTTCTATTTTTTTATTTTTAGATTATAAAAAAGTAACTTAAATTATCTCTGTTTTTTTGTAATGCTCCCTATTAAGCGTACATATTTTAAGTTAGTACTAGCTCTTTATTTTTACCATATTTTTGATAATATTCGCAAGGGGTATGATAACCTAAAGCCTGGTGAGGAAAATCATGATTATAGTTATCCACCCATTTATCTAATGCTCTTTGAAAAGCAAAAGGATTATCCCAATCATAAGGCCAAACCAGATCTTCCTTTAAGGTCCTGATCACCCTTTCGGTATCGGCATTCCCTTTGGGGTTAGACCAACTGGTAAAGATCTGTTTAATCCCCAAGGTGGAACAAGCCTGCATATAGGAAAGGGAAGTCGGTTGGCACCCATTGTCAGAAACCAGATAAAGCGTGCTTACAAGGCCGTCTTTGATGCCTTTGGGAAAACGCTTCTGGACTGCCTGATGTAAGGCTTCTTGCCAGTCTTTGCTCTTTGATTGTAAGGATAGTGAATAGCCGATGATTTCCTTGGTGTACCAATCCAGGACGATGACCAGATAATACCAACCCCAGGAGCCGATCTTGATCTTGGTCATATCCGTTCCCCAGATATGGTTGGGATAAGAGGCCTTCGGCTTGGGACGAGAAATCTTTCTTTTTGCCTTATATCGATTTATCTTGGTCACTAAAAGACCCTGTTCTTTCATCAACCGGTAGATGCGCTTTTTGTTAACCATAAGACCTTGCCGGTAGTAGAGATAGGCCCAACACCGGCGATAACCCCAGAAGGGATGTTCAGTTTTAATCGATTCGATTAATGATAAAACCGATCGATTTTTTTCTATCACAGATAAGGATTTTTTCTTTTCATGATAGATACTCGCTTTTTTTTAACTCGATGGTCAGATCACCAATGATCTGCTTTAATTGTTGATTTTCGTTTTGTAACCTTTTTTCTTTCTTGGTAATGTTCTTAGTATCAAAAGCCTGATGACCATATTGGAGTAGTTGTTCTCTCCAGCGATAATATAGTGGTTGAGAGATCTGGTATTTATTGCATAATTTGCTTATCTCAATTTGGCCGGATAGACCTTCTAAAACAATCTTTAATTTTTGCTCACTGCTCCATTTGTGTCTTTTCATAGAATAAAGCTCCTTTCTTGTTCTTGAGCTTATTCTAACTTAAAATAGTCTATTTGTTAAATGGGAGCAGTATAATAGCAATAATGAAGAAATATTTTTTTAAAAATATTTTGAGAACTGTTTATAAATTTTATATAATATTTAAAAAAGAATATTATTTTAATCTATACAAATATATTATTGATGTATTTAGATTTATAAAAGAATATAGAATATTTTTAAAAGATAAAAATCCGAAATTTAAGATATCGATTAATTATATTTTTCCTTGTTTAAAAGATAAAACAGAAAAAACATCAGTTGAACCAATTTATTTTTTCCAAGATACCTGGGCTGCCAAAAAAATATTTGAAGCAAATCCTAAACACCATTATGATATCGGTTCTGAAGTAAAAACTATAGGTATAATTTCCCAGTTTGTCCCAACTACTATGATTGATATACGGCCTATAGATATTTCTTTGGATAATTTATTTTTTATGAAAGGTTCGATATTAAAACTCCCATTTAAGAATAATTCTATTGAAAGTCTTTCATCATTGTGTGTTGTTGAGCATATAGGTTTGGGGCGATATGGAGATAATATTGATTCACGAGGAAGTGAAAAAGCTATTGCAGAATTAAAACGTGTTTTAAAAGATGGTGGTGGAAATCTTTATTTTTCTGTACCTGTCGACTGTGAATGTCGAGTATATTTTAATGCCCATCGTGCTTTTACCCGTTCATATATCCTTGAACTATTTAATGATTTAAAATTAATTGAGGAAAAATATATCTATGGGAAAAAGATGTATGATAACTATGATAAATCAAGGGGCTTTGGAACGGGATTATTTCATTTTTGTAAAAAATAAACTCAAACAATAGAATAGAGGATTGGGGGTATTGAAATGTTAAATATTAAAAATGAAAGCAAAATTATAAAAAAAATTAAAAACCAACTAATAAGAATTACAAATTATTTAGAAAATAATAATAATTGTAATTTTAAAACCAATGGAGAAGAAAAATTTATTAATGATTTCTTTTCCATTTATCGAAATTCTAAAATGATCATTTTTGATATAGGAGGTAATATAGGAAATTATTCAGCAATTATATTAAAAAAATGTAAAGAATGTAAAATTGATTACACCGTACATATTTTTGAACCAACGAAATCATGTTTTTCAATTTTGAATGAGAAATACGGTACAAACAAATCTATTATTGTAAATAATTTTGGAATATCTAATACAAATACAACAGCAACAATTTATTACGATAAAGAAAATAGCGGGTTAGCCTCGCTATATAAGAGAAATTTAAAGTCATATAACATCAAGTTGAATAAATCTGAGATGATAAAATTAAAAAGAATTGAAGATTATATAAATGAAAGAAATATACCAAGAATAGACTTTTTAAAAATTGATATAGAAGGGCATGAATTATTTGCTTTTAAAGGTTTTGGTCCTTATCTTAGTAGTAAATTTATCACGGCAATTCAATTCGAATACGGAGGTGCAAATTTAGATTCACACACTTCACTAATGGAAATTTATGACTTACTAGAAAAAGGAGGATTCGAAATATTTAAAATTAAACCGAAATATCTTGAGAAGAGAAAGTATTATCCTCATATGGAAAATTTTGTCTATGCTAATTATATTGCAATATCAAAAAAAATTTTAGGAGAATTGAATTAATGTTAATCTTTTTCGCTGACGGAAGGTTAGGCAATCAGATTTTTCAATATGCTTTTTTAAAAACTATTGCAAAAAAAGACGAAACACTCATAATTTACGATTTTGATAGTATCATTGATGTATTTGATGTACCCCGTAGAAAAACACTTATTATAAAAAAGAGAAGGTATCTAAGCGCTATTCTTAGATTAATTGCAAGACCATTCTTAATTTTACTGTCTAGGGTACGGTTGATTTCTTTAGTTCAACAAGATGTTGATAATTTCGGTGGTTATAAATATAGTTCTGACACATATACAAAAAAAGGGGGAATTCTTCCTTTCACTTTTGTTGACACTAGTTTTTTTCAATCTGAAAATTTTTTTGATGATAATGTTATGAATGATATAATAATAAAATCAAAGCATCTAAAAAAAGCAAACAATTTATTGGCTGACATTCCAAGCAATAAACATAAGATTTTCGTTCATGTCAGAAGAATTGATTATATCAATGAATCTTGTTTTGGGATTAAAGGGCTTACGCTTCCGTTATCTTATTATAAAAAGTGTATTTGTTGGTTTGAAGATAATATTAAAAACCCATTCTTTGTTTTTCTTAGTGATGATACTGAGTTTGTGGAATATTGTTTCAATGACATCGAAAACAAGGTTATTTTTAGTAATGAAATCGGAGTAGATTTTGCAATTATGGTACTATGCAAAAGTGGAATTATTTCAAATTCATCCTTTTCTTGGTGGGGTGCTTATTTGATGAAGGAAAGGTATCAAGTATTCGCTCCAAAGTATTGGATGGGTTACAAATCACATAAGGAATATCCCAAAGGTATTCATACTGAAAAATTTAGTTTTATCGATGTTTTTGATGTAAAAATGTAATTTTGTATTATGAGGTGTCCAAATGAAAAAACGAATTCTCATAACAGGTGGAGCAGGTTTTATCGGCTATCATCTTTGTGAAAGACTTTTAAATGAGGGCAATGAAGCGATTTGCGTGGATAATTTTTTTACCGGGAGTAAGCAAAATATAATTCATCTTCTTGATAATCCTTACTAAAAGATTAAAGATTAAAGTATTGCAGGCTTCTACCAGCGGGGCATATGAAGATCCGGAAATACACTTTCAGCCAGAGAGTTATCGTGGCAATGCAAATTCTATTGGACTTGCAACTTGTTCATTTGACATAACAATTGTTTTTAAAGTATAATTTTCTTAAGTTCATATTATGAACATTAATTTCATTTAACCAATTAGAAAGTATGATTATGTGGTGACAAATTAAAAATATTTTTAGAAGCTCTACCTACAAGAAAATTATATTTAGGAGATAAATCATGAAGATATTAATTACTGGTATTGCTGGTTTTATTGGAGGTAACTTATCAGAAAAGTTATTACAGGTTCAAGATTTAAATCTAAAGATAGTAGGTATTGACAATCTTTCTTATGGAGTAAAAGAAAATATTCCAGAGAAAGTTGAGTTTCATCATTTAGATATTCGCTCTAAAGAAATCTATCCTTTATTTAAGGGAGTTGATTATCTATTTCATCTTGCTGCAAAAAATTGTATAAGCGATTGTCAGGCTGATCCTGTGGAGACGACGGATGTGAATGTCGCTGGAACGGTAAATGTTTTTGAAGCAGCAAGAAGAGCTAAAGTAAAAAAAGTTATTTATGCTGAATCATCAGCAATATATGAAGGCAGTCAAGCTTTTCCAACCCCAGAATCTGAGGAGAATCCTGAAAATTTTTATGCCATAAGTAAATTTTGTGGGAATCTTTTTGCTCAGGGCTATAAAAAATATTTTAGTTTAAAGATGGTTGGCTTGCGATATTTTAATGTCTATGGACCAAGACAAGATTATCGAAGAACCATACCACCCGTAATGAGTGCGTTTATTATAAAACTTTTAAAAGGTGAATTACCTATAATTTATGGTGACGGAAGTAAAAGAAGGGATTTTGTACATATAGAAGATGTAAACGCTTTTCATATACAGTGTATGAATGATCCAAGGACAGACGGAAAGGTGTTTAATGTTGGAAGCGGAAAAAATTATTCTGTGCTTGAGATTTACGAGATGATTTCAGAAATCTTAGGAGTTAAAATTCTACCTATTTTTAAACCTAACCTACCTGGAGAAGCACGTAATACTTTAGCAGATATAACAAAGGCTAAAAAATTGGGATGGTATCCCAGTATAGATATAAAAACAGGATTGAAAGATATGATAGCGTATATTCGAGGAGAAATGGCCCGGGGAAGGATTTAACTATGAGAGCCATTGTGCTTGCAGCAGGAAAAGGAGAAAGATTAAAAGAAATTACTTTTACTATTCCGAAGCCTATGATAAAAATAATGGGTAAACCTGTTCTTGAACATAACATAAATTGGCTTAATCGTTATGGTATTAAAGACATATATATAAATTTACACCATTTACCTGATGTGATAAAAGATTATTTTAGGGATGGTAGTAGGTGGGGATTGAATATCACTTATTCTTATGAACCCGAGTTGCTTGGAACTGCAGGTGCAGTAAAAAAGATTATCGAAGAATATTGGCAGTTACAAGTTAATAATATTTCTTCATCAATTACTTATAAAAAGTTAGATGATAGTAAAAAACATAACATGAAAAGCGCCTTTCTGGTAATCTATGGTGACAATTTATTTGAATATGATTTAAAAAAAATTATTGATTTTCATAATAGAAAAAAAGGGGTTGCAACTATTGCAGTTTATGAAAAGGATGATGTTAGTCAAAGTGGCATTGTCTTGCTTGGTAGGGATGATAGAATTCTAAGATTTATAGAAAAGCCAAATCCAGAAGAGGGGATAAGTCATCTTGTAAATACAGGGCTTTATGTATTAGAACCTGAGGTTTTAAAATATATCCCTTCAGATAAAAAGGTTGATTTTGGTAAGGATATATTTCCTGAGATGATTCAAAATGGGGAAAACATATTTGGTGTAATAGTTAAGGGCGATTTAACAGCAATAGATACGCCTGGACTTTTAAAAGAAACACTACGGGTAATAGAAAAAATGAAAAGGAGGATGAAATGATTATTACACGTACACCTTTTAGAATTACTTTAGGCGGAGGAGGGACGGATTTACCTGCCTATTATTCAAAATACGGTGGGTTTATTTTTAGTGCTGGTATAAATAAATATATGTTTATCAATATAAACAGACCTATTGTGGATGATTTAGTGCGAGTAAAATATGCAAAATCAGAAATTGTTAAACATAGAGATCAGTTGCAACATGATATAGCCAAAGAAGCTTTAAAGATGATGGGGATAGAAAGGGCTATTGAAATTATTTCGATGGCAGATGTGCCAGCAGGTACTGGGCTTGGTTCTTCAAGTTGTTATGCTGTAGGGCTTCTTAATGCTCTTCATACTATGAAAAGGGAATATATTCCACTATGGGAGCTTGCCGAGGAAGCCTGTGACCTTGAGATAAACGGGCTTGGGAAGCCCATAGGGAAGCAGGATCAATATGTAGCTGCTTTTGGTGGATTAACGGTATTAGAGATTGAGAAGGATGGTAGTGTGCATGTAAGGGGAGCAGAAGTTTGTGATTCAACAATTGATGATTTAAATAGAAATCTTCTTTTATTTTATACTGGAATTTCTCGTAGTGCTGATAAAATACTAACTGAGCAGAGTAAGGGAGCAAAAGACGAAAAGAAAAATGTTATAGAAAATATGCATTATATAAAAGAGATTGGATATAAGATACTCGAAGCTGCTGAAAGTGGTAATATCACTGATATAGGGTTATTATTTGACAAGCATTGGCAATATAAAAAGAAAATTTCCACAAAGATGTCGAATCCACATTTTGATGAGATTTATAAAATTGCAAAACAGAATGGTGCATTAGGAGGTAAAATTTCTGGTGCAGGTGGTGGTGGTTTCTTTCTCTTCTATGTAGAAGAAAATCATACTAAATTTAGAGAGATTATGAAAAAATTGGGATTACGAGAGATGCGATATAGGTTTGACTTTGAAGGAAGTAAAGTATTAGTGAATCTTACGGATGGAGTGAAATAAGAGATTTATAAATTGTAAAAATAAATTAAAGAGGTTAAAAAAGATGTCTAGCAGACATAAAACAATAGGAGTTATTGGATTATGGCATTTAGGATGTGTGCTTTGCGCTTCGTGGTCTAAGCTTGGAAATAAGGTTATAGGATTTGATTATGATAATTCACTAATCGAGAAATTAAATAAAGGCAATACACCTTTATTTGAACCAGATCTTTCTACAATTATTCAAAAAGGAATTAGCAACGGACTGTTGAAGTTTTCAAATGATTTACGTTTAATTAATTCTTGTGATTTTATATTTCTAGCCTATGATACTCCCGTTCGAGATGATGATTTAAGTGATACAACTATTTTAGAAAAAACTGTTAGTGATGTTCGAAGTGTTATGAAAGATAATGCTATTCTTATAGTAAGTTCCCAATCACCTGTAGGACTCTGTAGATTGCTAAGAGCAAAATTAAAAGAAAAAAATTTTTCGCTTGAATTAGCTTATTCACCTGAAAATTTAAGGCTTGGCGAAGCAATTCAATGTTATTTAACTCCAAGTCGTATAATTATAGGAACTGCAAATTCACGTACTGAAAAAAAATGCAGAGAATTATTTTCACAAATTCAAACTAATATTTTAAGTATGAATCTTGAAAGTGCTGAAATGGTAAAGCATGGTATAAATTCTTTTTTAGCAACAAGTATTGTATTTGCGAATCATCTGGCTGATATCTGTGAATATACAAATGCTTGTGTTGATGATGTAGTTTTAGGTATGAAATCTGATTCTCGAATTGGAGAGAAAGCCTATTTGTCTCCAGGAATAGGTTTTTCTGGTGGGACACTCGGAAGAGACTTAAGAGTAATGAATCAAAGAAATATCACGAAAAATGGATATGCTAAAATATTTGATATAATATATGAATTGAATAGCGAAAGGAAAAAGTCAATTGTAAGTAAACTTGAGAGAATAGTCGGTTCCATTGAAGGAAGCTCGATCGGCGTCCTTGGATTAACCTACAAACCAAATACGAGTACATTAAGAAGAAGCTTTCCTTTAGAAATTGTTAATCTGCTTATAGAAAAAAAATCTCAAGTTAAAGTATATGATCCTAAAGCTGATTATTCTGAGCTTAGTTTTGAGCCAAAATTTGCAATTGCATCCAATATTGAAAGTGTCTCAAGATCTATTGACCTTCTTCTTCTTTTGACAGAATGGGAAGAATTTAGAGACTATGATTGGAAAGATATTCCTAATCAAATGAATAGACCAATGTTTTTTGATGCGAAAAATTTTTTAAATAGGAGAAAAATGATATCACTTGGATTTAAATATTATTCAATTGGGGGGTAATCATGGGTGTACTTAATTCAAAAGTAATTGTTATAACGGGAGGTAGTCTTGGAATTGGTTTTGAAATTGCGAAAAAATGTGCCTTTGAAGGCGCGACTGTAATAATTTCTGCTAGAAATAAGCAAAATTTGCAAAATGCACTAAATGAACTTAAAAAAATATCAAATAAAGATCACAAACTTTACCAATTTGACGTAAGTAAATACAAGGAAGTTCAAAATTTTGCTAAATGGTCTTCGGATATATTTCCACAAATTCATGGGTTGGTAAATTGCGCAGGTGTATACGGTCCTATTGGAAAGACCTATGAAGTTAATATAGAAAAATTTATAGAGGCTATTCAGATTAACTTTTTGGGGACTGTTTATATGTGCTATGCTTTTATTCCTTTAATGCTTAAATCAACTGCTCGCAAAAAGATTATCAATTTTTCAGGTGGAGGTGCTGCTACACCTTTCCCAAATTATTCCGCTTATGCGACAAGCAAGATTGCAATTGTTAGATTTACAGAAAATCTTTCAATTGAGCTTTCTGAAGATGATTTTGATATCAACTGTATTGCTCCAGGATTTGTTATTACCCGGCTTCATCAACAAACCATTAAAGCTGGGCCTGAATTATCTACTCAGTCTTTTTTTGAAACCACGAAAAAGAAGATAAAAAATGGTAGTGTAACTCCAGAAAAAGCAGCAAGCTTGACAGCATTTTTTTTATCATTAGAATCTGACGGCATAACAGGCAAATTCATTTCTGCCCCTTGGGACCCTTGGCAAGATAAAAGATTTCTAGCTAAACTACGAAGTGACAAGGATTTTGCGACATTACGTCGTATTGACGACAAAATGTTTTATAAAAAGGAGCAGAGTAAATGAGTTTTAATGTTGCTATTATTGGTGCAGGGCTTATAGGAAGAAAAAGAGCTTTAGCTTTGAAGGGTATACAAGAAGCAAAATTAAAAGTAATTGTGGATGTTGTGCCAGAAAGAGCGGAATCCCTTGCCAGAGAATTTGATTGCAATTGGGGTACCGACTGGCAAGAGGTTATCAGTAGAAATGATATAGATATTGTAATTGTTGCTACGGTTAATAAATATCTAGCTGAGATCACTATTAGATCTTTCGAAAACAAAAAGCATGTTTTATGTGAAAAACCTTTAGGCAGAAATGTAGAAGAATCTTTAAAAATATTGAAAGCTTCGATAGAAAATAAAGTAATTTTAAAAGTTGGCTTTAACCACAGATTTCATCCTGCTATTGAAAAGGCTAAGGGAATAGTGGATAAAGGCGAGATAGGCAAAATTATGTTTCTCCGCTGTAGATATGGTCATGGTGGAAGACCTGGTTATGAAAGAGAATGGAGAGCTGATAAAGAACTATGCGGAGGTGGAGAATTATTAGATCAAGGAGTTCATGTAGTAGATTTATTCAGATGGTTTGCTGGTGAATATGATGAAGTATTAGGATGTATTTCTACTTTTTTCTGGAAAATGAAGGTGGAAGATAATGCCTTTACTTTTTTTAAAAGAAAAGATGGATTAATTGCAACTATGCATACAAGCTGGACACAATGGAAAAATCTCTTCTCTTTTGAGATATTTGGAAAAAAAGGATATTTAATAATAAATGGACTGGGTGGAAGTTATGGTAAAGAGGTTTTGGAGATAGGCAGGCGCAAAGAGGAAGGAGGAATTCCGGAGGAAAAAATAATAGAATTTGAAAGTGATGATATTTCATGGCAAAAAGAGTTGATTGAATTTTTTGCTGCGATAAAAGAGAGACGAGAGCCTATAGGTAGTGGATATGATGGTTATAAGGTTAACTTAATGATAGAAGCAGTTTATAAATCTGCAAAAGAAAGTAGATGGATTAAAATAAAAAATGAATAGGGCAGTTTTTTTTGATAGAGATGGAATTATTAATAAAGTGATTTATAGAGAGAATGAGCCTTGTTCGCCGAGGAAGATTATTGAATTTAAACTGATGCCTGGAATTAAAAAAATATTGTATGAACTGCGAAAATATGAATTTAAAATTATTATTTTTACTAATCAACCAGATATATCCAGAGGATTAATAAAAATTGAAGATTTAGAAAAAATGCATGATATTATAAAAGAGGTTTTAAATCCTGATAGAATTTTGTATTGCCCACATGACGACACAGATAATTGTGATTGTAGAAAACCCAAACCAGGAATGCTTATAGAAGCAGCAAATGAATTGCATATAAACCTTAATAAATCCTTTGTTATAGGGGACACCTGGAAGGATATGGAAGCTGGTAGGTCAGCCCGATGTATTACGATTTTATTGAATGCAGCTTACAATCGAGGAGTTAATAGTGATTATAGAGTGAAGAGTTTAAATGAAGCCGTAGAAATTATTAAGTTGTCTATTAACAATATTTAATAATAAATATTTTAATGTTATAAATTGTGAAGGAGGTATAGTATGTCTTATATCAAGATTTATTTAGAGGAGATTCATCAAATTATTAATAAACTCGATGTAAATAGTATTGAGAAAATGATTGGTCAGTTGGTTAATTTGAGAAAAAATGGCGGGCGTCTTTTTTTTCTGGGAGTTGGTGGAGGTGCAGGAAATGCGACTCATGCTGTAAATGATTTTAGAAAAATATCCAATATTGAAGCTTATGCACCAACAGACAATGTCTCGGAATTAAGCGCAAGAGTGAATGATGAGGGCTGGGAAACAGTTTTCGTAAATTGGCTAAAAGGAAGTAAACTTAATGTTAAAGACGGAATTTTCGTATTTTCAGTTGGTGGTGGAAATGCTGAAAAGAATATAAGTGCTAATATTGTTCAAGCATTAAAGTACGCGAAGGAGGTTGGAGCCAAAATATTTGGAGTAGTTGGAAGGGACGGAGGTTATACAGCAAAAGTAGCAGATGTTTGTGTCATTGTTCCTACTGTAAATCCGCAGACAGTAACCCCTCATACAGAGGCATTCCAGGCTGTAATTTGGCACTTAATAGTATCTTGCCCGGATATGAAAGCAACAGAAATGAAATGGGAATCAGTGAAGTAAAAAATAATTAGTAAATGGTGTCTATGCTGATTATTGGTAAGAAATAATTAAAAATAAGGAGGAGAAAAATGGCAATTTTTCTTGATTCAGGAGATGTAAGAGAAGTTAAAAAATATTTAAGAATGGGGATTATTCAGGGAGTGACCACAAATCCAACCATTTTACTCAGGGATGGAGTTAAGGGAGGAATTACAGAAATTAAGAAACGAGAAGTTGAAATTGCTAAAATAATTCACCCTTATCCTCTTTCAGTAGAAGTAACTACCAATGAAAAAGAAAAAATGATAGAACAGGCAAGGGAATTTTCACAGTGGGCAGAAAATATTAATGTGAAAATTACTATTCATGGACCAAATGGTGAACTTGATAATCTTGAAGCAGTGCATTTACTTGAAACTAAATATGAAGTACGGGTGAATGTTACAGCCATGATGAGTGCCCAACAGTGTCTTCTAGCAGCAATGGCAGGTGCTACATATGTTTCTCTATTTGGAGGGAGAGTAAATAATATGGGTTATAATACCTGTATAGAGATAAAAAAGCTTAGAAAAGTACTTGATGATTTTAGTTTAAAAGCAAAGATTATTATTGGGTCAACGCGAGAGGTTTTAAATATTATAGAGTGGCTTGAGTCAGGTGCACATATTGTAACAGTTGCTCCTAAGTTTTTGGAAGGTATGATTGTACATCCTTATAGCAAAGAAACTGTACAGCAATTCTTAAGGGATGCCAAGAAGGCAGAAGAATTATTAAAAGAGTAAATAAATATTCTCGTTACGGGAAACAAAGGTTATATTGGATCAGTTGTACTGACACAAATGCTTATTGAACAGGCCTTGAAGCACCGAAAGACCTTGTTTCCAAGCAATCTTTTAATATGGGGATTAAAAACGTGAAAAAAATAGGCTTTTCCGAAGAGATGTTTAAAGGAAGATATTGTAACCGGCTATCCCAATTAAAATATCTTGTTAAAAACAATAGAATAGATAACAAATTTTTTTGGATTAATAATAAAATAACAAAAAAACAATAAAAGGACACTATTATGGTATTGGTAAAACAAGCAGTAATACTTGCGGGAGGGCGTGGAACAAGATTAAAGACATTGACAGACAATCTACCAAAACCAATGATTTCTATTAACAAAAGACCTTTTCTGGAATATTTTGGAAATGGCTCCACTTTTGGAATAAAAATAAAATATTCTATAGGGGATATTTCTTTTGAAGCTGGAAAAAGGATAAAAAATGTAGAAGAATTGCTTGATAACAATTTTCTTTTGATGTACTGTGACAACTATTGTCCTCTTAACCTTAAAGAAAAAATATTGATTGTATAATTATCTCTTTGGATAATTGGTTGTTAGGTGTAGATGAAAGAAAAGGGGATGAGACAGTTAGGGAAAGGTTTCAATATAAAAAAATATCTGAAGCAATTATTCAAATAAAGAAAGGCACGAAAGTCTATTTCTAAAGTATTTTAAGAAAGGATAGTTAATATGATGAAAAAGAATAGTAAATTTATTCCTCCTTGCGAGCTGGATACACCTGTTTTATTTTTAATTTTTAGAAGCCCGGATACTACAAAAAAAGTATTCGAACAGATTAGAAAAGCTAAACCAAAACAGCTTTTTGTGGCAGCGGATGGACCCAGAGAAGGAAAAGAAGGCGAAAAGGAAAAAACTGAGCAAGCAAGAAAGGTAATAGAACAAGTAGATTGGGATTGTGAAGTAAGTAAAAATTATTCAGATGTAAATTTAGGTGGTAAAGTTAGACCTTCATCTGGAATAGATTGGTTTTTCGAAAATGTAGAGGAAGGAATTATTTTGGAGGATGATTGCCTGCCCAGTCAAAGTTTTTTCTGGTTTTGCCAAGAATTATTAAAAAAATATCGAAATGATACAAGAATAATGATTATTAGTGGAGATAATTTTCAGTTTGGTCAAAAAAGAAAAGAAGGAACTTATTATTTTTCTAAATATGGTGGCACTTGGGGATGGGCTACTTGGAGAAGGGCTTGGAAGCATTATGATGTAAATATGAAAAATTTTGAAGAATTTAAAAAAGAAGTTCAAATAAATAATATTTTTCCAATAAAACAACAACAAAAATATTGGACGAAAACTTTTCAATCGGTTTATGACGGGAAAATAGTTGCCTGGGATTATCAATGGGCTTATACCCGTTTTATTAATAGTGGATTGAGTATTATGCCGAATGTCAATTTAGTATCTAATATTGGTTTTGGTTTACACGCTACTAATACCAAAGATGAAAATAGTATTTTCTCAAAAATGAAAGTAAATGAAATTACAGAAATTATACATCCTAAGTTTATTTTGGCAGACCATGAAGCAGATTTGCTTACTTCTAAATTGTGCCATGATAATATAAATATATTTACTAGAATAAAAAATAAGATATTAAGAATAGCAAGAAAAATAATAGGGTTGTTGTAGATAAAAATACAGTTAGGAAACAACAAAATGAAAAGCTGGAAAGAAGCATATAAATTATTACAAAATAGTCCTGAATGGAATAAATTAGAGAAATATCTTAAAGATTTTGATGAATTTAAGTCCCCTAATATTAATGATATCTGGAGAATATCAGATCAAGTTTGGGATGATATGGGATTAAATAATAGAGATTATAATTTAGATCAACTTGGCAAATATTATTCTCATCCAGTATTTTTTTTGTGTGGTTTATTTACTGAATTTGATCAAGACTCTATGAGTCATAGAAAATCAATTGCAGGTTTTTTTAAGAATAAAAAAAATATAATAATTTTGGATTATGGTGGTGGATTTGGAACATTAGCAAAAGAAATCGTCAAAATAACGCCTTCATCTAAAATAGATGTATACGAACCTTATGCTTCTAAATACGCTTACGATAATATACAAAATTTTAAGAATATAAGATTTGTTAATAATTTAAAAGAAGATTATTATGATATTTTAGTAAATACGGATGTTTTGGAACATGTCGAAAATCCTATTGAATCGATAGCAATTTATAATAAATGTTTAAAAAAAGATGGAATACTTATTTCTCATTGGAATTTTACTCCATGTAATAAATGTCATTTGCCCAAACATTTTCATTTTAGGTATTCATTTAATGGAATTGTTCCGTTATTAGGTTTTTCAAAAGAAATAACAAATAAAAGACATGGACATTATTTTAAAAAAATAAGGAATGTTAATGTTGAAGATTTAAATAAAGCATATAAAAGAGAAAAATTTTCTAAATTAATTTATCCATTAAACGAATTTAAAGAAAAAATAAAAAGAATAATTGTAATTATATTAAAAAAGGTTGGCATATTTAAATGGATAAGAAAATTGATCAAAAGATAAAAATATTACATATTAGTACCTCCGATATACAAGGGGGAGCAGCAAAGGCAGCATATCGTTTGCATAAAAGTTTAAATACATCTGATCTAATTAATTCTAAAATGATTGTAGCTGAAAAATCTTCTAAAGATTCTAATATTATTGAAGTAAAGAAAGGATTTTTTTTAACTTATTTTTTATCTAGACTTGAAAAGAAATATTTTTCTATTACAGCTTCAAAAAAAAATGAACAAGGAAAGTATTTTTGGCCTCCTGGAATTTTTAAGAGATACTCATTTACTCAAATTTTACAAGATTTACCTTTTATACCAGATATAATTATTGCTTATTGGATTAATAATTTTATTACATGTGAAGATTTATATAAATTATCTGATTACACTAAATCGCCTGTAATTTGGTATTTTATGGATATGGCTCCTATGACCGGGGGTTGTCACTATGCTTTTAATTGTAGAGGATATGAGAATGAGTGTGGCAGATGTCCGGCACTTGATTCAAATAAAAAATATGATTTATCTTATAAAATTTTAAAAAATAAACATGAATTTATACAAAAAACAAATATAACTGCAGTTGCAGGTAGTTCTTATGTTTTCCAACAAGCCAAGCAAAGTAAAATATTTTCTGGGAAAGTAATTGAACAAATTTTACTCGGACTAGATGAAAAAATATATAAACCTGATGTAAGAAAAATTGCTAGGCAGAAATTAAAAATACCAGATGAGAAAAAAATAATAATATTTGGTTCGCAATCTATTAATGAAAAGCGCAAAGGTTACAAATATTTTATTGAAGCATTGAATATTCTTAGAGGTCTTATTATAAATAATTCAAAAATGTTAAATAATATTGCAATAATTACTATAGGAAAAAAGAATGATGAGAATTTAAAATTACCTTTTAAAGAATATTATTTTGATATATTAAAAGAAGGTGAAGAATTAGCATTAGCTTATCAAGCTGCCGATGTATTTGTATGTTCATCAGTCGAAGATTCAGGTCCGATGATGGTAAATGAATCAATAATGTGTGGTACACCTGTTGTTTCATTTGATATTGGGGTGGCTTTAGATTTGGTATTTACTGGCAAAACGGGTTATCGAGCTAAACTGAAAGATTCCTTAGATTTAAGCCTGGGAATTAAATTTATTTTAGAATTAACAGAAAAAAAAGCTCAAGAAATTAGAAATAATTGTAGAAATTTAGCTTTAAGAAAATATAGCACAAAAATTCAAAGGGATGAATTTATAGAACTTTTTAGATCGTTATTAAATTAATCGAAGTTTTGAATATGACTTTAACAGAAATATTTTTTTGAAGGAAGTTTTATATTACTATGAAAACTTTTTTAATCACTGGTGGAGCGGGATTTATTGGCTCAAATTTTCTAAACATATTTGTCCCTCGATATCCCAAATACAATTTTATTAATTTAGATAAACTCACCTATGCTGCTAATCTTTTAAATCTAAAAAGCATAGAAAATTTGCCTAATTACAAATTTGAGCAAGGAGATATTGCCGACTGTCCCCGAGTTACCGAAATTTTCGATAAATATAATCCTGACATAGTTATCCATTTTGCAGCCGAAAGTCATGTAGACAGAAGTATTCTCGGACCTGCTGAATTTGTTCAAACAAATATTATTGGGACTTTTAACTTGCTTGAAGCATGCCGGAAAAATTGGTTCGATTCCCTCCTCAGTAAAAATAAATTCTTTCATCATGTTAGCACCGATGAAGTATATGGTTCCTTATCATTAGATGATACAAATTTATTTACTGAAATGACACCCTACGCTCCTCATAGCCCGTATTCAGCCTCCAAAGCCTCCAGTGACCATTTGGTAAGAGCCTATTATCATACTTATGGCATCCCAATAAAAATTACCAATTGTTCAAATAATTACGGACCTTACCAATTTCCGGAAAAACTAATTCCTTTGATGATCTTAAATGCCTTAAATAATAAACCCTTACCCGTCTATGGAAAAGGAGAAAATATACGAGATTGGCTATATGTGGAAGATCATTGTAAAGCAGTTTGGACCGTTATTCAAAAAGGCAGCATTGGAGAAACCTATAATATTGGCGGCAATAATGAATGGAAAAATATAGATATTGTAAATAAGATTTGCGAGATATTAGCTGAAGAACTTAAAAAAAATCCTCTCTCATTTAAAAAATTGATTACTTTTGTGAAAGATAGGCCAGGTCATGATTTGCGTTATGCTATAGATTCTACTAAAATAAAAAGTAAATTGCGCTGGCAACCTCAGGAGACCTTTGAAACCGGCTTAAGAAAGACCATTAAGTGGTACTTAGATAATAAAGCCTGGGTAAATACTATCAAAACCGGCGCTTATAAAACCTGGCTTGCTAATAATTATAACAATCGAATATAATTAGAATAACCTACACCCTGCAATTTGTAACAGTTGGAATGAAAGGAGTTCTTTATGAAAGGAATAATTTTATCCGGTGGCTCTGGTACCCGGCTCTATCCTTTAACTAAAATAATATCCAAACAATTACTACCACTTTATGACAAACCGATGATTTATTATCCTTTATCAGTATTAATGCTATCAGGAATAAGGGACATTCTTATAATATCTACACCTAAGGATATCCATTTATATAAAGAATTGCTGGGAAATGGAAAACAAATTGGCTTAAATTTTAGTTATGCTGTGCAAGATAAACCAAGAGGTTTAGCTGATGCTTTTATTGTAGGAGAAGAATTTATCGGAAAGGATAAAGTTGCCCTAATCTTAGGTGATAATATATTTTATGGACAAGAATTTATCGAGAAATTAAGGCGAGCAGTAAATCAGGATGAGGGAGCGACCATATTTGGATATTATGTAAAGGACCCTGAAAGATTTGGAGTAGTTGAATTTGATGAGCAAAGAAATGTTATTTCGTTAGAAGAAAAACCAAAACACCCTAAATCAAATTATGGCATACCCGGATTATATTTTTATGATAATGAAGTCGTCTCTATAGCAAAAAATATTATACCATCTGATAGAGGGGAATTAGAAATAACTTCAGTTAATAATGAATATTTAAAAAGAGGAAAATTAAAGGTCGAATTGCTGGGTAGAGGAATGGCCTGGCTGGATACCGGAACCTGCAGTAGTTTACAAAAAGCGGGAAATTTTGTAGAGACTATTCAGACTAGACAGGGATTATATTTGGCTTGTATAGAGGAAATAGCTTATAGAAAAGGATATATAGACAAAGAAGAACTATTAGAATTAGCTGAACCATTACAGAGAACAGATTATGGAAGATATTTAATAAGTATAGCTGAGGAAATTAAAACAGTGTAACATTTAATCTATTTGCAATAAAAGAAGCAAATCATTAGGAATTCATTAGATAATAATTAGTTAAAGAATAAATAATAAAATTTAATTTAAATTATAATTTATGCATATTTTTGGCAAAAAATTATTAAAAATGTTAAATTAGTAGTTGCGTATTCGAATAAAGGAACAGTTATTATTTGGAATTTATTATGGGCAATATTATTCTTTCAAGAAAATATTAATATTAATAATATTATTGGTTCCGTAATAATAATATTTGGAATTGTACTGGTAACAAGCGATGGCATATAAGTATGTACTAATATTTTTATTCTCTGTTTTCATTGCCTCATTTTCTCAAATTTTACTTAAAAAGAGTGCTAACAAAAATCATAATAGCAGAATAAAAGAATATTTAAATAAATATGTCATAACAGCATATTTTATATTTTTTATCTCTACAATATTAACAATTATTGCTTATAAGGGTATTGAATTAAAATATGGACCTATCATTGAATCCGTCGGTTATATTTTTATATTGATGATGAGCAAAATATTTTTAGATGAAAAAATTACTAAAAATAAATTGTTAGGCATTTTTTTAATTATTTTAGGGGTATTTATATTTAGTTACAATTTATTTTAGTATAAAAAATATTTATTGAATATTAAGGTTTTATGTAAACAATGGAAATTTATAATTATGAATTTTAAAGAATTAAGAAATAATTTAACAAAGGATTATTCAGGATTTAAATCGATAAAGATAGCCATATTGGGTGATTCAGCAACTCAGCTATTAATTCAAGCTATTAAAGGATATGGATATACAGAGAAAATTAATTGCGAAATCTATGAAGCAGATTATCGACAAATCGAACAAGAGATAGTTAATTTAGATTCAGAATTGTATAAGTTTAATCCGGAGTATGTAGTAATATTTGAATCTACTGAAAAATTAATAAATGATTTTTATAAATTAGATAAAATTAATCAAAAAAAATATGCAGATACACATATTGAGAGAATAAAAAGTCTTTGGGATAGAATTAATAGTAAATTAAATTGCAAGATAATTAATTTTAATTGTGTGGAGATAAATGATAATGTATTTGGAAATTATGGTAATAAAGTTGAAACAGCTTCTATTTATCAGATCCGAAAATTAAATTTAAACTTAATGGAATCAGCACGAGAATATAAAAATATTTTTATTAACGATGTTTGTACATTGCAAAATATGAATGGCCGAAAAAATACATTTGACCCAAGATTATATATTTCTTCTAACATGGTTATTAATCTTGATTTTCTTCCTTTGGTTGCAAAAAATATTATAGATATTATTAAAGCAGCCAGTGGAAAGATAAATAAATGCTTAATATTAGATTTAGATAATACTGTTTGGGGTGGAATTATTGGTGATGATGGTATAAATAATATCCAAATTGGTGAATTAGGAATAGGAAAGATATTTTCTGAGCTTCAGATGTGGGCAAAACAATTAAAAGAAAGAGGGATAATCCTGGCTATCTGTAGTAAAAATTCAGAAAAAAATGCTAAAGAACCATTTATAGATCATCCGGATATGATCTTGCATCTTGATGATATTTCTGCATTTGTAGTTAATTGGGAGAATAAAATTGATAATATAAAATACATTCAATCTATTTTAAATATAGGATTTGATTCTATGGTATTTGTAGATGATAGTTCATTTGAACGGAATATGGTAAAAAAAATGTTGCCAGAAGTTACTGTACCGGAATTACCCGAAGACCCGGTAGATTACGTTCCTTATTTAAGAAGTTTAAATTTGTTCGAAACTGTTTCGTATTCCGATGAAGATTCAAATAGGACTAAAAAATATCAATATGAAGCGAAAAGAGCGAAGTTTAAAACTAATTTTTCCTCCGTAGATGATTATTTAAAAAGTTTAAATATGATTGCAGAAGTAGCTGAATTTGATGACTATCATATACCAAGGATTGCTCAGCTTGCTCAAAGATCTAATCAATTTAATTTAAGAACAAAAAGATACACCGAACAAGATATTAATAAAATAAAAAAATCAAATCAATATATTGCCCGGTATTTTAAATTAGAGGATAAATTTGGGGAGTACGGATTAATAAGTATTGTAATATTAAAAAAAATTGATAGCGATTCAGTATTTATTGATACTTTAATTATAAGCTGTAGGGTTTTAAAGAGAGGGATGGAGGAATTTATTTTTAATAAGATAGTAAAATTGATTTCAAATGAGGGATGCAATAAAATAATTGGTGAATACCTGCCTACACCTAAAAATGCACTGGTAAAAGATATTTTTGAAGAGTTTTGTTTTGTAAAGCAAGGAGATAAATGGATATTAGATGTTAAAGATTATAAGGAAAGAAAGAATTTTATAAAGGAGGAATAGTAAGTGCGAAAGAAAGAAATAATAAAATCAGTTCAGGATGTATTTATTGATGTTTTAGAGGATGATGATATTGTTTTAAATTATAATACTGTTGCAGATGATGTTAAAGATTGGGATTCGTTAAATAATATTTTGTTGATTGTTGAAATAGAAAAAAAATTTAAATTAAAATTTAAATTAGAGGAAATCTATAGTTTTAAAAATGTTGGTGAAATGTGTGATTACATATTTAATAAGGTGAATTAATATGAGAATAAAAAAAGGTGACAAGTTTAACGAGATATTTTTAGTGAGCGAAAATATATATAAAGGATTTATATCAATTTTTAAGGATAAGAATCCCCTCCATACGAATCGTGAATTTGCGATAGAAAAGGGATTTAGAAACATAGTAGTACACGGGAATATTCTTAATGGTTTTTTATCTTATTTTATTGGCGAAAGATTACCTTTTAAAAATGTAATTATTCACAAACAAGAAATAAAATATCATAGACCAGTGTATATTAATGACAAATTAAGTTTTTATGCAGAAGTCATGAATATATTTGATGAGCTTAATGTTATAGAAGTTAAGTTCTTTTTTAATAACCAAGATTGTTTAAAGGTTGCGTCAGGTAAGTTTCAAATTGGAGTAATTTAAGAGAAAATTACATATACAGTAAAATAGATTTTTGCATTAGATATTTTATTTAACTCAAATTTTAGGATTAACTTTACTAATAATATAGATAGCATAGTCGAAAGAGGAGAAGAAATATGGACAAAATAAAAAAAGAAGAATTTTTAGATAGTTTAAAAGAAGCATTGGAAATTGAAGATGATGAGACCCTTACTATGGATACTAATTTAAAAGATTTGGAAGAATATGATTCTTTAAGTGTATTAGTTATTGTTGCATTGGTAGATAAAAAATATAAAAAACAAATATCTTCTTCAGATTTTGAAAAAGTTACAACAATTAACAGTTTAATTAGTTTAATTGGCGAAGAATATTTTGAATAAAAAATTATTCCTTTAAAGGAGGCTGCTAGTGAAAAATAATTTAAATTTAAATAATAAAAATATTATAATAACCGGAGCATCTTCTGGTATTGGAAGACAATGTGCCATAACATTCAGTCAGTTTGGAGCTAATATTATTTTAGTAGCGAGAAATAGAGAGAAACTTGAGCAAACTTTTAATAAATTAAATAAGGGGAACAATGTTGTCTTTGTTCAAGATTTAATCGAGTATGATAAGTTAGAAGAAATAATAAATATTTCAGTAGAGAAAATAGGCAGGATATCGGGATTTGTTCATTCAGCCGGAGTAGAAATGATTTTACCTCTGAAAGGAATGCAACCTTCCTATTATGAAGAAATGTTTGCGATAAATGTAATTGCAGGATTTGAAATTGCTAAAATTATTTCTAAAAAAAAGTACTTAAATGAAAAAGGTGCGAGTTTTGTATTTATATCTTCTATTATGGGAATATTAGGGCAACCAGGGAGAATTGGGTATTGTAGCTCAAAAGGAGCTTTAGTTTCAGGCGTGAAGGCGATGTCTTTGGAGTTGGCGAAGAAAAATATCAGAGCTAATTGTATTCTCCCTGGCGTAGTAGAAACAGAAATGTCGAATGAAATGTTTCAAAGGCTTTCGGAAGAATCTAAGAAGGAAATAATAGATATGCATCCTTTGGGTTTGGGTAAACCGGAAGATATAGCAAATTCCTGTGCCTTTTTATTATCTGATGCTTCTCGTTGGATAACAGGTACTAATTTAATTGTGGATGGTGGATATAGTGCAAGATAAATAACGTAAACAGAAGAGTAAAATATTACAAAGGTATATTTATTGTAAATTTAGTGAACTAAAATTAAACGAAATAATTATCAATATTATATATAAATATTATTTGATTGGAAGGCATTTCATGAAATTTATTGAAGCATTTTGGGAAAAAAGAAATCTTGATGTAAACATCCTTGAAATAAAATTTGATAATAATGAAGAAATTAATTATTTTAAATTAGAGCCCGTACTTAAGAAATATGAATATGTTGTTGCTAAAGTTCCTAATGGTAATATTAAAATGGCTCACTTATTAGAACAAAATGGTTTTAGATTTATGGAATCCCAAATATCCATAAAAAATAATTTAAGAAATTATTCAAAAGAAAATGATTATTTTAATAGATTTTTAGAAGAAATATCTGCACAACAAATTATCAATATTAGATCTTTAGAAAAATTGTTATCATTAATTGATGAAGAAATGTTCACTACCGACAGGATTTCATTAGACGAATACTTTGGGAAAAAGAAAGCAATGTATAGATACAAGAATTGGATAAAAGATGAGTTTAAGAACGATAAAAGCGAATTATATGAGTTGATTTATCAGGATGAAAAAATTGGATTTTTTTTAATGAAAGATATTCAGAAAAATAATATAGATAGTTTGTTAGCTGGTATATATACTAGATTTAAAGGAAAAGGATTGGGTTTTTCAATAATCCAGAAGCCGATTGAGATAGCAATAGAAAGAAATAAAAAATATTTGAAGACCAAAATTTCTTCTAATAATATTCCCGTTATTAAATTATATAGTCTATATGGTTTTGAGATATATGATATAAAATATGTTTTTAGAAAAATTAATAGAGAGGCGATTAATATATGAAAATTTCTTTTAACACACCTTACACGACCGGAAAAGAATTAAATTATATTCAAGATAGTATAAATAGAAGTCAAATTTCCGGTGACGGCTATTATACTAAAAAAGTTAATGAATTTATAGAAAAAACTTTTCATACTTCAAAAGCATTATTAACTACCTCAGGGAGTACGGCTTTAGATATGGCGGCATTGTTACTTGACTTACAGTCGGAAGATGAAGTAATAGTACCCTCGTATACTTTTGTATCTACGGTGAATCCCTTTTTAATAGCTGGAGCTAAAATAATTTTTGCTGAAATTAGAGAAGATACTTTAAATATTGACCCGGATGATATAAAAAGAAAAATTACTTCCCACACTAAAGCCATTGTCCCGGTTCATTATGCCGGGGTAGCTTGTGATATGGATGCTATTATGGAGATAGCAAATAAAAATCATATCAAAATTATTGAAGATGCTGCCCAGGGAGTTAATGCAAAATATAAAGGAAAATATTTAGGAACGATAGGAGATATGGGATGTTATAGCTTTCACGAAACCAAAAATTATTCCTGTGGAGAAGGCGGAGCTATTCTAATTAATAAAGATAAGGAATTAATCGAAAGAGCGGAAATAATAAGAGAAAAAGGAACTAATCGGAGTAAATTTTTCAGAGGAGAAATAGATAAATATACCTGGGTGGATATCGGTTCAAGTTATTTACCTTCAGATATGTTAGCCGCATTTTTGTATGCCCAATTTGAGCAATTGGATGAAATAAACAATAAGAGGAAATTTGTTTTTAATTATTATTATGAAAATTTAAAGGATTTGGAAGACCGAGGAATATTAAGATTACCCATTATCCCTGAAGGGCGTGAATGTAATGCCCATATGTTTTATATATTGCTTAATTCAGAAAAAGAAAGAAACGATTTAATGAGTAAATTAAAAGAAAAGGGAATACACGCTGTATTCCATTACATCCCTCTCCATACCGCCCCAATGGGATTAAAAATGGGATATAAGGTCGGCGACTTACCCATAACTGAAAACTTAAGCGGTAGACTCCTCCGCCTTCCTATGTATGCTGATTTAAAAAATAGTGAATTAAATTACATTATAGATAAGATACATAATTTACTTCTTAAATAATTTTCATTAATATTCATTAGGAGATTAAATCATGAAAAAAGCACTGATTACCGGTATTACCGGTCAGGATGGTTCCTATCTGGCGGAGTTTCTGCTTTCTAAAGGATACGAAGTTCATGGAATGATAAGACGGGCCAGTACCTTTAATACCAGCAGGATAGACCATATTTATAAAGACCCTCATATGAGAGGGGTAAGATTACATCTTCATTACGGAGATTTGAGTGATTCCGGTCAGCTTACCAATCTTATCTATAATATTAAACCTGATGAAATTTATCATTTAGGAGCCCAGAGCCATGTCCGGGTCAGTTTTGATATACCAGAATATACCGGAGATATTACCGGTTTAGGAACTACCAGGATATTGGAGGCAGTAAGAAGAAGCGGGATAAAGTGTAAGTTCTATCAAGCATCAAGTAGTGAGATGTATGGAGATGCCCCGGCACCCCAGAATGAGGATACCCCTTTTAGAGCGAGAAGTCCTTATGCAGCCGCTAAGATTTATGCCTACTGGATGGTGCGTAATTATCGGGAAGGATATAATCTATTTGCCTGTAACGGGATACTCTTTAATCACGAGTCGTCCCGTCGTGGCGAGACCTTTGTAACAAGAAAAATTACCCGAGGAATAGCTCGGATTATAGCAGGAAAAGACAAAAAATTATATCTTGGCAATTTAGAGGCCAAGAGAGATTGGGGATATGCCCCTGATTATGTAGAGGCGATGTGGATGATGTTGCAACAGGATAAACCTTGTGATTATGTTATCGGGA
>Ga0268280_1000705_pt1 | contig 25868 bp, 22 predicted proteins | sample saktaG_9_FD_190139 | JGI IMG/M metagenome (GOLD analysis project Ga0268280, IMG submission 190139) | Saline water microbial communities from Sakinaw Lake, British Columbia, Canada - sak_2011_5_24_40m | ecosystem: Environmental > Aquatic > Non-marine Saline and Alkaline > Saline ... | reverse complement strand
GATTATTTTTTTTATTTAACTCTTCATAAAGCTCATTAATTTTCTTTTTTATTTTTCCAATGTCCCAATTTAGAATATTATCCAAGATTTTTTTTTGCTCTTTCTCGTAATAAGTTGTTTTTATTTCCCTCTTGTTTAAGAACTCAGTCATTCCCTTAATTGCCCTTAAATCTTTTGAATAATTCAGCACTTCTTTCTCATTACAACTTAAAGAACTCATTTGTTTATGTATCTCATTATTTCTTCCTAAATCATCACATGTTTTGTAACAGTTGATACATTTAAAGAATTCATTATTTTTTTTAAAATTCTTTGTCATAAATCTGAACTTACTGTATTTCTCAGAAAAAAATATCTCTTTAAAGTTCTTCTTTAAGATATTCCCCATTGGCTTTTTATGTGCTTTTAAACAAGGGATAACATTACCATTAGCAAGAATTCTTGAGAATGTCCAACCAACATAACAAGGTATAGAATTAACTGCCTTTTTATCATATAATCCTTTAACACTCATTGGGTTTGATATTCTTTTAATAAACTGATTAAAGCGGAAAATAATAAAATTTCTTTTGGTTTTATATTTCTCTTTTAATTCAAGGCTCTTTTTTAAAAGCTTTTTTCTTTGCTTTTCATTCAATAATAAAATATCTGTTTTTCCCTCAACAACATCAATCACTGAAAATTCAACAGAATCTGCTGTTTTATATGCAAACTCAACCATTTTATCTATGTTTTTATAATTTAAACTAGAAATAACATCATAAATTTTGATTAATGGTTTTTCTTTTCCTAGTTTATGCTTTAATCTTTTAATGAGTTTAAGAATCTTTTCTATCTGATAAAATATTTCCTTTGTTTGGTTTGGATGAGTTTTAACATAAGTATTAGCATCACCTGCCCAAAGGCTGACTGCAATATGATCCACATCTAAATCAACTAGCTTTTTTGCAATCTTTTCATTAATTAGAGTAAAATTTGTGTTAATATGACAAACTAAATTATTAGTTTTTATATACTCTATGATTTCCATTATTTTGGGGTGCATAAAGGGTTCTCCGCCGCCGCCTAAATAGATTTCGTTAGTTCCATGTTTCTTTAATTCATCAATTAAGCTGATTACTTTGTTATAGGGTAAAGTTGCTTCTTTTTCTTTTCCTGAAATCTTCTTTTCTTCCAAAAGTGGAGAATTGCACCAACAACCAATGCAGCTATTGTTGCACTTGTTGGTTAAATCTATTTGTATAAGATTTGGAAATGTAAATGCATGCTTTCCATCAACAACACCAATAAGATCTAACCGGTTATCATAAAACTTTTTAAGAATAAGGTTTTTCTTTGGTATTTCCCTTTGTTCTTGCTTTTTTTTATTTATATCTTTTTTTTTGAAAACTTTAGATATAATTCTTCTAGCTGTATATTTTGGTCCATGCTCATTTAAGCATTTTTTTAGTACAATTAAAGAATTATTATTTTTAACTCTTTTTTGACGGTGTTCTGCCCATGCATTGTAAGCCTTTCTAACTGCATTTTCCAGCTCTTTTGAACTTAAGTTTGATGTTTTAATAACACTCTTGAAATTACCATCATAATCCGACCATTTTTTTGAGACAAGCATACTTCTTTTATCAAGTTCTTTATAATAGCTTGTTCCTGGGAAGGGGGTTGTTATTGAAAACTGTACTGATTCAGGATTCATCTTTAAAGCAAAATCTATTGTTTTTTGTATTGTTTCATTTGTTTCTCCAGGAAGGCCAAACATAAATGTAAGATGTGTTTTTATGCCAATTTTGTTTGTGTATTTTATCATCTCTTCTGCTTTTTTTAAATCAAGGTCCTTGTTTGCGTTGTCAACGAGTTTCTGCACCGCAGACTCAATGCCATATTTTATAGCATAAAGCCCAGCAGATTTCATTTCGTCCAGAAGCTCCTTATCCATTAGGTCTGCCCTTGCCATTATTGCCCAAGGAACATTTAGCTTTCGTTTTTTGATTTCATCACATATCTTAAACATCCTTTCTCTTCCTATGTTAAAGGTATCATCATCAAAATAAACTGATTTAAAGCCCTTTTTTCTTACCAAGAATTCCATTTCATCAACAACATCAACAGGATCTCTTGCCCTGTAATTGCTTCCATGATACATTATCTGGGGCCAAGCACAAAAGATACATCTATACGGGCAACCCCTTGAGGCAAGCACCTGTACACTTGGCTGGGGTATTCCCCCAGGACAGTCATGATACTTACGCATTGGCAGTTGTTCTCTTAATGGCCAGGGCAACTTATTAACATCTCCTAATGGCCTTTTTTTGTTTATTATAATTTTATCTTTATTCCTATAAATTAAGCCAAGAACCTTGTTTAGATTATCTTTATTTTTAAGGCAGTTAACAAGTCCTAATAATGTAAATTCATACTCTCCAACAAGCACAAAATCAATAAAACTGTTTTTTTTTAGGAATTCAGGGCTTCTTATATTCATATCTAATCCAGACAAGACAATCTTTATACTATTGTCAAGTTTTTTAATCTTTCTTGCACAGTCCAAATCTATCTCTAAAGAAGGTGTTGATACCTCAAACAGTATAATATTTGGTTTATAATCCTTAATTCTACCTAAAAATTTTCTATCATTCATGCCCTCTGCAATAGCATCTATGAGCAGAACGTCAATCTTGTTCTTTTTAAGGAGAGATGCAGCATAAGCTAAGAAGAATGGGAATGGTATATAATCTTCCTCTTCTGGTATCTTTAGGTGGGGCCACCTGCTTCCAGCCCTAACTCCCTTTATTCCATTAACAGACCATGGCGGATTTGCCAGTAAAACTCCCATTTATAAATAAACCCCCTTTAAGTATAGTAATTAACTATAGTAAAGGTGTTTCTATCAAAATATTTAAATAGATTTGTATCCTGTTGGCAATATATTAATTTACAAGATTTTTATATAATTTTATAATTTTTTATCAAATTTTTTCTAATTGAATATCATCAAACAACAAATAACCATTATAGCCAATCATTATACTAATTCCAAAAGCTCTTGCTTCATATGGAATAGTAAGAGTTATCTCTTTTTTAATCCATTTCTTTGAATCGTTACTTTCTATACTTTCTAAGTTATAAAAATCTCCATATTTATCCAAAGTTAAAATGGACATTTGATGTTTATCGCCTTTATACCAATAACTTAACCTTAAGTTGGTTTCTTGTTCAATACCCATCCAAATTCCACTTTGAGCATCATATAAGTGATCACTATATATGTTATCTATGATTACAGAATTAGATTTTGTGTTATAATAAATTCTACAAGATGATTCAAGGCAAGTTATTTGAAGACTCTGTGGAGAGGAATGATAGGCTTCTTCATTCAAAGTTATATTAGGTGTCAACTGATTATAAAATTGATTTCTTTTATATGTACTCCAATGATTTATTCCTTCAGAAAAATCTGAATTTTCTAAACCTTTCATTTTAATAAAATAATCTTCAATCTGAATAATTGCTCTATTATTGTTTTGTTCCATATATCCTGTTCCATCCAAACCAAATTTCATAAATTCAAAACCTTTGTTTATATGCACATAGATATAAATAATTATGACAAGTCCAATCAAAAAGATAATAATTAGAGTCTTACAATTAATTTCTTCTTCATCTTTTTCAAAGAACCCAGTAATTTTCTCCTTTATTATTTTTATAAAACCCCTTTTTCCCATAAAAAACCTCTTTTTAAAACAAATTTTTAATTAAAAATATAAACCTGGGCTAAACTATTTAAGTATTTTGTTTTTAATTCTGATTAAGTTAGTCAATCTTGAGTTGGAATCAGAGCATATACAAATAAAGTTTTAAGATCCCATGATTGATAAATCTTATTCTATAGGAAATAAAATGATAATGCAATAAAATTGTGCCATAAAAACATTTATAAATACCCCACTTTTTAATTGATTATGCTTTTTGAACAAAACAATTCAATTGAAAGATTTGGTGAGAAAATAGGGTACATATTTGCATACTTCTTATTTACAACAATTCTATTTTTTATATTAAGATTATTAAATAAGATTCCTGATTCTTGGCCATATTTTTATATAATAATAATTACCTTTCTAATCGCTTTGCTTGGAATTGTTATTAAGAGGTTTTTGGAATGAAGAAATTAAAACAATTTTTCAATGGCTTTCAAAAAGGAATGAAAAGTTTTAGTGATAATATAACCTCCATTATTAACTTTCTTTTGCTGTCAATTGTTTACTTTATAGGAGTTGGTTTAACATCAATAACTGCTAAGATCTTTGGCAAGCATTTCTTGGATACGAAAAAGAAAAAAGATTCATACTGGATCAATTTAAACCTAAAAAAGAAATCAATTGAGGAATATTACAGGCAGTTTTGAGGATAAAAATGTATATTTTAGGAATAAGCTGTTATTATCATGATGCATCTACTGCATTATTGAAGGATGGTGTTATTATAGCTGCTGCTGCAGAGGAAAGATTCACAAGAAAAAAGCATGATGTTTCATTTCCTATCAATGCAATTAATTATTGCTTGACAAGCCAGAACATTAACATAAAAGATATTGATTACATCGGTTTTTATGAAAAGCCTTTTATTAAATTTGAAAGAGTTTTATCACAGCATATAGAAATGTTTCCCTTAAGCTTTAAAACATTTATCAGTTCAATGCCTTCATGGATAAATGAAAAAATAAGAATAACAAGAACAATAAAGAAAAAATTAAAGTATGAAAAAAATATACTTTTCATAGAACATCATATGGCCCATGCAGCTGGTTCTTTTTTACTCAGTCCCTTCAAGAAAGCAGCAATAGTTACTGTTGATGGGGTTGGAGAATGGACAACAACAGCTTATGGTATTGGTAATGAAAATAATATCCATTTAATAAAAGAAATCAAATTCCCAAGTTCTTTAGGGTTATTGTATTCTACAATTACAGCATATCTTGGCTTTAAGGTAAATAATTCTGAATATAAGGTTATGGGCCTAAGCCCTTACGGACAGATGGATAAGGAGAAAAATCAATATTATAAAAAACTTAGGAATGTAATTGATATTAAGGACGATGGAAGTTACAGACTTGACATGAGTTATTTTGTTTATCATTTTGTTGGTAGGATGCCATCTAAAAAATTATACAAGCTTTTAGGTGGCCCAGTAAGAAAGCCAGAATCCGAAGTAACTCAAAGACATAAAAATATTGCAGCAGCATTACAGATGATTTATGAAGAAGTGTTATTTAAAATACTAAATCATGTTTACAACAAAACCAAATGTGAAAATCTTGTTTTGGCAGGTGGTTGTGGATTAAATAGTGTTGCGAATGGAAAAATTTTAAAGAACACATTATTCAAAAGATTTTGGACCCAGCCAGATCCAGGAGATGGTGGTACAAGCATAGGAATAGCTTCTTATATTTATCATATAATTTTAGAACATAAAAGAAAATTTGTCTTAAAAAATGTTTTCTTAGGCCCAAGATTTTCAACCAAATCAATAAAGAAATTTCTTGATAAAAACAATATCAAATATTCAGAGTTTAAAGATGAAAAAGAGCTAATAAAAATAACAGCTAAATTGATTTATAACAACAAAGTTGTTGGGTGGTTTCAGGGCAGAATGGAGTGGGGACCGAGGGCTTTAGGCAGTAGAAGCATATTAGCAAATCCATGCAATCCAAGAGCAAAGGAGTTACTAAACAGCAAGGTAAAACATAGGGAAAAATTCAGGCCTTTTGCTCCAGTGGTTTGTGAGGATGATGCACTAAAATACTTTGATTGCGATGAACCTATTCCGGAGCCCACTGATTTTATGTTGATGATTTATCCAATAAGAAAGGAGTGGCACAATAAAATACCTTCTGTAACACATGTTGATGGTTCAGGAAGGCTCCAGACAATAAGAAGAGAGCAGAATTCTCTTTATTATGATACAATAAAGCAATTTGGCAAACTTTCAGGCATTCCAATTTTAATCAATACATCATTTAACATAAGGGGAGAACCAATTGTCTGCACACCCTTTGATGCTTATAAATGCATGATGGGAACAGGAATTGATTACCTTATTATAGATAAATTTTTAATAAAAAGAGAAGACAACCAAAAAGATATGTGGGACAGTGAGAAATATGCAAAAGATTAATAAAAAACAAATAAGGATAACAACCAAGCAGAAAATAGGGCTAATTCTCTTTGGAATTTTTCTGGCATTGATTACTCTTGAATTTGGGTTGCGAATTGGGGGGTTTGTGGTTTCTTATGGCCAGAGTGCAGGAAACAGGATAACTGGAATGGCTGCTTATGAAAACCAAAAAACTTACACAATATTATGCCTTGGGGAATCAACTACTGCAGATCTTTATGGGAATAAGAATTCCTGGCCTATACAACTTGAGATTATATTAAATAATAAAAGTTCAGAAACTAAGTTTAAGGTGTTTAATGAAGGTGTTGGAGGAACTAACACAGCATTTATATTATCACGATTAAAAAATAATTTAGACAAATACAAGCCAGATATGGTAATCACAATGATGGGGATTAATGATAGAAGCTTAAACATTATATATGAAAAAACCTTCAAAGTAGAGATAAATCTATTATTTAAGGATTTAAGGATATGTAAGTTAAGCAAATTGTTATGGGTAGCTTGGAAGAATAAAGTACAATATAATGTTACTAATAATATTAACACATTAGAGAAACCAGAATCAATTAAAGAAGATATGTATACGGAGGATGCACAAAAATATATGGGATTAGGAAAGATTTATCAGGAAGAAGATAGGTTTGAAGAAGCAGAAGAGATGTTCAAGAAGGTCATTGAAACAAATCCAGGTGGTGATAGTGTCTATACTCAATTGGTACATGTTTATCATGGTCAAGGTATTTCTAATAAAGAAATTGAAAAATTTTATAGAAAAAATGGATTTGTAATTAGGGTACAAAATGATATTTCCTATTTTAATATAACTAAATATCACTACCAACAATTATATAAGGAATTGAATAAAAAAGGGATAAAATATATTATAATGCAATATCCAACCTTAGATATTAATAAATTAAAAGATATGTTTGAGGAAAACGAAGATATAATCTTTGTAAGCAACAAGGAAAACTTTAAAAAAGTCTTGGAAACTGGCAATTATGAGGATTACTTTATTGATAAATTTGCAGGTAACTTTGGACATTGCACTCTAAAAGGAAATAGATTAATAGCAGAGAATGTTGCTGATGCTATATTAAAAGAATTAAAAATTAATTAAAATAAAAGATGAAAAAAAGAAATTTATTAATTTTATTTGTTGCATTAGTCGTATTAATAATCCCTTTAATTATTAGGGAAACAAACAACAATCAAACTAATCAAAAGTTAACACTTGAAGAACTAAGGTCTTTGCCTTATTTAACTCATACAAAAGAAAAAGCAGATGAAACTGAAAAAGGCGTGGTAAAATATGACCCAGAACTAGCTTTTGAGGGGTATAATTTATATAAAAATAAATTAATTGATATGAAAGGAAATATTGTTCATTTATGGTTACGGCCTGCAATTCTTAGTATCACATTAAACAAGGAATATGTTATTATACTATCACAAGATAACACGTTAATTGGTATGTATGATTGGAATTCAAATGTAATTTGGGAAAAAAATTTGATTAGTCATCATGGCATAGGATTATCTTCTGATAATACTATTTTAATACCATCTAAAGAAGTACATGAATATAATGGAAGAAAAGTTGAATTTGATTTGATAATAGAATTATCCCAAGATGGAGAAGAAATTTCCAGATGGTCAACTTATGAAAATTTTGACCATATAAAGAAATTTCATGAACCATCAGAGTTAGATAAACCAGCATATGTTCATATCTCTAGTAAGAAAGATTTGATTAATATTTCCCTCATTGTTGGAGGAGATTTTGATTATTACCACTTAAATTCAATTCAAGTACTGCCAGAAACACCCATCGGCAAAAAAGACACTCGTTTTCAGGCAGGAAATTGGCTTCTTAGTTTTTGCTATGTTAATTTAATAGTTATATTAGATAAAGAAACAAAAGAAATTGTCTGGAGCTGGGGAACTGGAGAACTAGAAAGACAACATTCACCAATAATGTTAGATAATGGAAATATTCTTATCTATGATAATGGGTTTAATCGTGAATATACAAGAATTATAGAGTTAGATCCTGTCAAAAAAGAGATTATATGGGAATATAAATCATATCCTCCTGAATCATTTTTTTCTTCAAGTCGAGGATATGCTCAAAGGTTACCTAATGGAAATACACTTATCACTGATTCTGAGAGTGGTCGAGCTTTTGAAATTACAAAAAACGGGAAAATTGTATGGGAATGGTTCAATCCAGAAATAAATGAAGATGGAAAAAGAGAGACCATATATAGGATGGTACTTTACCCTAAAGATAAGATAGATAAATTACTTGAATTAGATAAAAAATAAATTAAAAAAGGGGTTGAACCAAGAAAAATGGGAAAAAATAAATCTTTATTAAGAGAAACATGGGATTTTTTAATGGAAAGAAAGGTATGGTGGCTTGCACCAATAATCATAATGCTTATTTTAGTTGGCATACTGATTATATTTGGGCAAAGCAGTGCAGTATCACCTTTTATCTATGCATTGTTTTAATATCTAAAGTAAATGAACAATAAAAATATGCAGAAAATTAATAAAAAACAAATAAAGACAACAACAAAGCAGAAGATATTCCTAGTTTTATTTGGCATATTTTTAACACTTGTTGTTCTTGAATTAGGTTTGCGAATTGGCGAGTTTATGCTTTCATCCTACCAAAGAGTTAGTAACAAAGAAGGTTTTGATGCAGATTATAAGATTTTGTGCTTAGGTGAGTGGACTATTTCATTGATCATATGATAGATACTTTTGGTCGTGCTACACCAAAAGGAAATAGATTAATAGCAGAGAATGTTGCTGATGCTATATTAAAAGAATTAAAAATTAATTAAAATAAAAGATGAAAAAAAGAAATTTATTAATTTTATTTGTTGCATTAGTCGTATTAATAATCCCTTTAATTATTAGGGAAACAAACAACAATCAAACTAATCAAAAGTTAACACTTGAAGAACTAAGGTCTTTGCCTTATTTAACTCATACAAAAGAAAAAGCAGATGAAACTGAAAAAGGCGTGGTAAAATATGACCCAGAACTAGCTTTTGAGGGGTATAATTTATATAAAAATAAATTAATTGATATGAAAGGGAACATTGTTTACTTATTTAGGGGGGAAATGTATAGATTGGGGGAAGGATATTACCTTGCAGGAGTTAATATAACGGGTAAATATTATTGGAATTCTAGTACCATCTGGGAAAAAAATATAACTGTTCACCATGAAATAGCTCTCTCTCCTTATGACACTATTTTAATAGCTTCCAAAGAGATACACAAATATAATGGAAGAAAAGTTGAATTTGATTTGATAATAGAATTATCCCAAGATGGAGAAGAAATTTCTAGATGGTCAACTTATGAAAATTTCTATGAGTTGAAGAAGTTTCATGAACCTTCTGAATTAGATTTACCAGCAATTCCTGTTTATGTTCACATTGACAGAAATGTAACCATAATTGGGGGAGATTTTGATTATTACCACTTAAATTCAATTCAAGTACTGCCAGAAACACCCATCGGCAAAAAAGACACTCGTTTTCAGGCAGGAAATTGGCTTCTTAGTTTTTGCTATGTTAATTTAATAGTTATATTAGATAAAGAAACAAAAGAAATTGTCTGGAGTTGGGGTCATGAAGAATTAGATGGACAACATTCACCGATAATGTTAGATAATGGAAATATTCTTATCTATGATAATGGGTTTAATCGTGAATATACAAGAATTATAGAGTTAGATCCTGTCAAAAAAGAGATTGTATGGGAATACAAAGCAGATTCACCTGAACTATTTTTTTCTCAAAGTCAAGGGCATGCTCAAAGACTTCCTAATGGAAATACACTTATCACTGATTCTGAGAGTGGTCGAGCTTTTGAAATTACAAAAAACGGGAAAATTGTATGGGAATGGTTCAATCCAGAAATAAATGAAGAGGGAAAAAGGGGGATAATATATAGAATGGTACGTTACCCAAAAGATAAAATAGATAAGTTGCTTGAACTGAATAAAAAATAAATTAAAAAGAGTTTGAATCAAAATAAAATGAGAAAAATTAAAACTTTTTTTGAAAATAATTTTAGCACTTTTATTTTATACAAAAGATTCTTTCTAAATCCATTTAAAGTTATACCACCATTTCTTAGGTTTTTTTCTGATTATTTTTTTAATACCAATAAAGGATTTCCTTTGAATATTAACCTGTCTATTACTTCTCGATGTAATAGTAGATGTGTAATGTGTTATGATAAAAACTACCTAAACAAATCTCATGATGAGCTTTCTTATAAAGAAATTATTTCATTTATTAATGACATTGCCCAATACAAACCACTTATTTTTTTAACAGGGGGGGAACCATTTTTGCACCATAATATTATTGATATTCTTCAATATATAAAAAAAAGGAAATTACATTGCGGAATTTGTACTAATGGAACTCTTCTTAATGAAAGTATTATAAAATCACTTGTGGATTTTGATATTGATAATATTATCTTTTCTATTCATGGGACTGAAGAAAATCATGATAATATTACTGGTGTAAAAGGTAGTTATAAAAAAGCCATTCATAATTTGAAGCAATTTTGTGAACTTAAAAAAAATACGCATGTTATGGTAAATTGTGCAATTCTTCCAGAAAATATAGGCTCAATTGAAAAGTTGATTTTAATCTGTGAGAAAATAGGGGTAAATAGTGTTAGACTTGAACATTTAAGTTTTTTAACTAATGAGGAAATTGATAATCATTATAAATTGTGGCATCACTATTTTCCAAATTTTCCTATCAGCTTACATCAATATGTAAAGAATGATAATATCTCTTTTTTAAGTAGAAAGATCAAACTTATTAAAAACAAACAATTCAAAGTACCTGTCTTATTCAAACCAAGCTTAGATGATAGTGAAATTGACGAATGGTATAGCCAACAGTTTAGATTCAGACGACGCTGCCTTTTTTTATGGTTAGGTGTTTTTATCACCCCTAAAGGTGATGTCTATCCATGCCAGACCCTTGGGTTTAGGCTCGGAAATATTAAGGAAAAACCTCTTAAAGAAATTTTTAATTCCCATAAAGCAATAAAACTTAGATGTTTAATCAAGAAAGAATTAATGCCTAGTTGTTCACGGTGCTGTAAGCTTTAATTTTTTAGTGAGGAATTACAATTACAATTAAAATATCAGAGTTTTTTATGTCTAGAATATTTTAATTATATGCTTGCATTTCCTTTGTAGGAGTCCAATCATTATAAATGCAAGCTTTATATATAAAGAATTGGCAGTTTGTTCACATATAGATATTATTATAACATTCAAGTTAGTTACTTGAATTATCTGGTAAAAAATGAAGAGATTTAAACTTAATAAATATATTATAATATTAATATTGATCATAGTATTTCATACTACTCTTAACTATATAATTTTATCAATTGATAATACATATATGGTTTATGATGAGTCAAATGCACACATGTTCAGCTCCCAGATTTTTAATATAGTTAAATCAAATCCAATTAATCTTTTTTATTATTTCATGAATGATCACAGCACGTATCCTCCTTTGATGCACTTTGCTTCAATACCATACTATGCATTGTTTGGTACATCACAGGATATTGCTGCTTTTAGTAATATAACCTTCTTTATAATACTAATATTTGCTACATATGGCATTGGAAAAAACTTATTTAATGACAAGGTAGGAATATTGTCTGCTCTTATAGTCTCTTTTTTTCCTGCAATATTTGCTTTTTCAAGGGTTTATATGGTAGATTTTCCATTAGCAAGCATGGTAACTCTTAGCTGGTACTTCCTGTTAAAAACAAAGAAATTTACGGATACAAAATACTCTTTATTATTTAGTATTTCAGCGGGTTTAGGTATGTTAACAAAATTTACTTATTTTATTTACATTTTGCCCTATTTTATTCTTTTATTACCAAACATTTTCAGTTTTTTTAACAAGTCTTCTAAAAAGTTGGATTCAAAACAGAAAAAAGCAAGGTTATTTAACCTAACTTTGGCATTAACTGTTGGTTTAAGCATCTCATCATTTTGGTATTTTTTTAATCTAAAAACAATGTTATTGAGGATCTTAGCTGTTAATAAAGATTTTATTTTAACAACACATTTAGATTATAATATTTGGTTTATCCTAGAGAGATTTTGTTTTACTTTATTTATGTTGTTAAAACAAGCAGGTACATTCTTTTTTATAATCTTCTTATTATCATTGATTTATGCAATGTTTAATCTTAGGAAAATAAAAATATTATATCTTTTATTGTGGTTTCTTATTCCAGCATTTTTTCTTTCAGTGAACACTTTTTGGTTATTCAAAAGGTATACCTTGCCTGTTTTGCCTGCAGTAGCAATTCTTATTTCTCTTTTTTTATTTCAAACTTTTCAATATATTAAAAATAAATTTAATCTTAAAGAAAAAAAATATTGTTGGGAAATTTTTTTAGGTTTTTTAATCTTTATATGCTTATTAAGTTATTTTAAAACATGTTTTCCTGTAATTTATCTTGATAATACAAATGAAGGCTCTGATATTGTGGAAAAAATGATGAATGAGGGCATGTTAAAGCCAACTATTGTTACACAGACACCAAATAAGATTATAGCCTTATTCAATCTTTCAGAACCTGATAGAATAATAGGTATAAAAGAAGATATATTAATAATACCACACACACCCCTATTAACTGAGATATGCAATCAAATGAATAAGGATTGTGATCAACCATTTTATGATCCTTTTAAGAAAGTCCGCCCCCCTTGTTTTTCTATGAGTTTATGTATTACTCATGGTTCTAATTTTTGTGATAAAATAAAACTTGATAATATTTCTACTATGGAAAATTATTTTAAAAATGCTGATATTATTATAACAAAGAATAAAGGGGCATTTGGGTTTGAGCATGTCTCCTACAACAAGGAGTTAATGGAACAATTTGTAAAACCCATGCTTGATTTACAGAAAAAGTATCTTGTCAATTTTAGTCTTATACAAAAAAGTGAGCCAAATCCAAAAGATAACTATTCAAGCATTTTGGTTTACAAGAGATTGAATAATTCAGGAAAATCTTAGTTTAATCAAATCATTAATAGTTTTAAAAAACCTTTTAGGAGAGTTATATTTTGCTTTTCCATATTTCCTAAGATAATGCCTTACCTTAACTTCTCCTATTTTATAACCTTTCTTCGCTAATATTAATGGGATAAACCTGTGCATTCCTTTTAATAATTCAAGACTTTTTATTGATTTTTTTGTATATGCCCTTAGGGTACAGCTTGAATCATGAATCTTTAATTTGAATAGAATTCTAAGTAAAAAGTTAAACACTTTTGAAGGAACCTTTTTTATAAGTAAAGAGTCTTCTCTCTTATACCTCCAACTACACACAACATCATAGCCTTTGGACAGCTTTTTTAGAAGCTTTTTTATATCTTTAGGATCATTTTGTAAGTCACCATCCATTGTGATAATTATCTTACCAGAAGCTTTTTTAAAACCAGCATTCAATGCTGATGACAAGCCTTGGTTTTTAGTTGAGTGGATTATGATAATATTCTTGTTTTCGTTTTTTATCTTATTGATGTTAAAAAATGTGTTATCAGTAGAACCATCATCAACAAAGATTATCTCATAGGATTTTTTTATATTATCTAACTCATTTTTTAATCTATTAAATAATGGAAAGATATTTTTTTCTTCATTATAAACAGGAATTATTACACTTAAATAAGGATTCATAGCGGGGGTTAAAAATAAGAACTATTTAAAGCTTTAGCTGAGTCATTCTCAATATAGGTTTTATGCCACATGGCAAGTGTGAGTAAGCTCCATATCTGCCGTGGGTAGTATAATCTTAGTAACTGATTATGTTTTAAAATAGTTTTATGGGAGCTGCTCTTCTGATAATCCAATAATTTTGAAATAAATTTTTTGTTGAAATTTTTCTTTAAGAAATCAGATTCTAAAAAAATGTTACTAGTTATATAATCAAGATTATTTTTAAACCAGAAGTCAATTGGCACAAAAAATCTCTGTTTTTTTCTTTTTAAAATATCCTTAGGAACATTTTTTGTCATTGCTTTTTTTAAGATAAATTTTTCATTCAATCCTCTTAGTTTTAGTTTTGAGGGTATTTTTGATGAGAGTTCTACTATTCTATGGTCTAAAAAAGGAACCCTTGCTTCAATAGAATGTGCCATTGACATCCTGTCTAATTTTATTAACATATTATCAGGTAGCCAGGTCTTTATGTCTGAGAACAGCATTTTGTTAAGTAAGTCATAAGAATTTTTAAAGTAACAACTTACTAACGTTAAGTCAGAGTCTAGATTACCTATTTTTTTTATTAAATGTTTAGAATATAAAAGTCTTTTCTCCGACTTATCAAAGATAGATAATAATTCAACATAACTTTTAGGTGTGTTGTTGATAGTTGACAAGTAATTTGACAGTTTCATGAAAAAATTCTCTTTTGGCAAAAATTTAATAAGCCCCTGGATTAGACTTTTTTGAATCAATCTTGGAGCAATCTTATTATAAGCTTTTGCAAAATTCATTATTTTGTACTGTTCATAGCCTGCAAAGATTTCATCTGCTCCCTCCCCTGTTAAGATAACTTTGACTGACTTGCTGGCCTTTTCAGCCAAAACATAGTTTAGGACTGCTGTTGGGTCAGCAACAGGCTCATCCATATGCCATATAACCTTAGGCAATAATTTAATTATATTTGGCGTTACTGTTATTTCCTTATGGTTTGTGTTAAAGAATTCTGAGGCATTTTTTGCATATTTAAGCTCATTGTCTGGCCAATCACAAAAACTTAAATTGAAAGTCTTTATCTGTTTATCTGAGAATTCGTTAGCGTATGACAAAATAGCAGTTGAATCAATGCCTCCTGATAAAAATATCCCTAATGGAACATTGGAGATTAGTCGTTTTTTAACAGAGTCTTCAACTAAATGTCTAAGATTATTAACATAATAATCAAGTTTTTCATCAGTTGGACAAAAATCCAAATTCCAATATTTGCTTATTTTAATCTGATTATTTTTATAAATTAATATGTGGCCTGGTAGCAATCGATTAATACTCTTTAGAATTGTTTTTTCACCAGGAACATATCTAAATGTAAAAAAGTTGTTTAAAGAATTATAATCAATTTCTTTCTTAACTTCATCATACTGCAACAGGGATTTTATCTCAGACGCAAAAAGGAATTTTCCATCAAGAAAAATGTAATACAAAGGTTTAATTCCAAGCCTATCCCTTGCCAAAAACAGCTCTTTTTTATTGGAATCCCATATTGCGAATGCAAACATACCATTAAAATGATTAACACAACTATTACCATATTCTTCATATGCATGCACTATAACCTCTGTATCACTATTAGAATAAAACCTGTGCCCTTTTTTTTCTAAAACAAGCTTTAGCTCTTTAAAATTATAAATTTCACCATTAAATGTTACCCAAATTGATTCATTTTCATTGTGTATTGGCTGGTGCCCTGTCTTTAAATCTATAATGCTTAAGCGCTGATTAGCAAGCTCAACATTATTATCTGTAAAAAAACCAGCATCATCAGGACCCCTGTAAGCCATGATATGGCCCATCTTTTTTAGAAGCTTGCTGTCATTTAAACCATAAAATCCACAGATACCGCACATGATTTTTTAATTAATCAGCTTATATAAATTATTTTGTTTTTATTTAGAAAAAAGCATGCTCAAAGCAGCCTTAAAATCCCTTCTAAGCTCATCAAATGATTTTGTCCTTGAAATCTTTTTCATCAGTTGGGATGGCCTGAAATAAAACTGCATATATGCTTTTCTAACCTCTTTTTCTATTTCTTCTTCTGATAAGTTACATTTATACCTTGGAAGGATTATTCTATTTTTTTCATCTAATATTAATTTTTGCCAGTAATCATAACCTAATTGAGGTTTTAACATTTCATACAATTCTGTTCCTGGCAAAGTGCTAACTTTTGAGAACTGGGCATAATCCAGATTAAGCTCTTTTGCAAACTTAACTGTTCTTTTAATAGTTTTTTTTGTTTCTCCCGGGCTTCCAATCATAAAATACCCAAAGGTCATTATATTGTTCTTTTTTGTTAGTGCAATATTCTTTCTAATAATCTCAAGGTTTGTGCCTTTCTTTAATGTTTTTAATATAGAAGGAACACCTGATTCAATGCCATAATATATTCTATAACAGCCTGCTTTTGACATTTCCATGAGCATTTCATTATCAACAGTGTCTACTCTTGACCTGCAAGACCATGCTATACTTATTCCCCTGTTTCTAATTTCCTTACATATATCAATAACATGCTTTTTACTAATAGTAAACTCGGGGTCAAAAAAATCTATTTCCTTTATTTTATAATTATTATAGCATTCTTCCATTTCATCAGCTACATTTTCTGCTGATCTCATCCTATAAGGAGTATTGCCCTGCTCACAGTAGATACATTTAAAAGGACAGCCCCTTGCTGTAATCATTGTTGCAAAATTCTTTTTCGTTGAGACAAAAGAGCAATACTTGTTGTTTGGCAATTGATCTCGGAGTGGAAAGGGGATACTATCAAGATTTTTAATCAAAGCTCTTGGCTTTGTTACTATTACTTTATTTCCTTTCCTATAACAAATCCCACTTATATCTTTTAATGATTTCTTGGTTTCCAAAGCACTTATCAGCTCTGGCAGTGTCTCTTCTGCCTCGCCAATAATCCCATAATCAATCTCCTTATGTGATAAGGTTTCTTTTGGATAAAGACCCATATGAACTCCGCCAATCAAAACTTTCAAACCAGTGTTTTCCTTGAGATATTTAGCCCATTTCAAAACAGGATAAAATAAATATGTTGTAACTGTGAATGCCAGCAAATCCGGATTAAAATCCCTTACTTCTTTTAATACTTCCTGCTTAGAAAGGCGAAGTGCATTTGCATCTATCAGCTTAACTTTGTGGCCAGCATGCTGCAAAATGCCTGCTACATATGCCAGGCTTAATGGGGGAAAAAGCCCATAATTATCTGCAACTGCCTTGATATTTGGCTGGTTCTCTATATTCCCAAATGGAGGATAAATTATTGCTATTCTCATCTTATAATACAAACTTAATAATTATATAAAAACATGTTGGTTAATATAATTTAAATATGCTTATTTTACTATCTTTATATAACTCTTGTTTATAAGCATATTAACTAATTCCTGAGCATACCACTCATAAACATAAGATGGTGGATGAAGCTCCTTATATTCTTTAGGTTTATCTTGATAACATAATGAGAAATATTCTATATTTTCATATTCCTCCTTTCTTTCTGAATCACAATATCTTTGGAGAATTGGATCAAATATAATTATTTTTATGTCTTGATGATTATTTATAAAATTATCAAAATTTCTTCTATTTATTATGTCACCATACTCACTATACTTCCTTATAATTTTATCATAAGGATACTTTTGTTTATACTCTTTAATAAAATCTAATTTAAGGTCTTTGATAATTTTATTATTGATATTTATTATAATAAATCTATAAACTCTCGAATGTGAAACTAAACAATAATGAATTTTTAGTAAAGTAGGATTATTAGAAAACAAGAATGGAATATTCTCTAAGTATAACTCTTTATTTTTTTTGAATAATCCTATAAATTTTCCATCATATAAAAAGGCCCTTCTTCCATCATTGTGAACTTGAAAAATTAGAAGATCAGGATTAAACTCCTTGATGATATACTCTGCATAAGCAACCTTCTGAGACATAACATAAGCAGATATTCCTCCATTCCAAACTTCAAATTTTCCAGGAAATTGCTCATCTAATAGCTTTTGCATAATTGCTGGATAAGTATCTTCATCTCCTACAGTCGCTCCATAAGTATTAGATCCACCTAAAATAACTATTCTAAAAATTCCTTTTGGCTTTGTTTTATTTCTTTCTTTATCTCTAAATCCTAAACTATTAATACTTACTTTTCTACTTGAATATTTTGTTTCGTTCGGATAAACACCTGGGAAAATCACTGATGAATAGGGAATAAGTTCATAAAGCCTATTTGAATCATTAGAAGCTTTATGTACTTCTAGATCTGCATATTGGTAATATAATGCATTCTCTAGAAGTCTAGCGTCTATATCTGCAAATAATAAAAAAATTTCAAAAAAAATTATTGTAATAACTATAGAACTAAGCAATAGAAAAAATTCTTTTTTATATTTCATTTTGCAATCCAAATTTATAATTAATATAAAAATATTTATTCTTTGATTTTATAAAAAATTAATGTAATCAAAAACTTTCAATTGCAATTCCATAAGCCCTTAAAAGATTATCTGCAGTTATTTCCCATTTATACTCTTTCTCAGCTCTTTTTCTTGCCTTTTTTTCACATTCCTTTCTTAGCTTTTTATATTCAAGAAATTTCAAGATACCTTTTGAAAGAGAATATACGTTGCCTGGCTCTGTCAACATGCCACAACCATCAAGCATTCTTGGAACCTCTCCAACATCACTTGCAACAATAGCTTTGCCTGAAGCCATATACTCAACTATTTTCAAAGGACTTTTTGACCTCGTTATATCGTTATTCTCAAAACATGCAACAGCAACATCAGCTGCAGCTATATATTTTGGAACGAGGCTATACTCAACTGCCCCTGTAAATATTACTTTCTTATCTATTCTCAGCTCTTTTGCTAAGCTTTTTAATCTGTTTAAATCAGCTCCACTGCCCACAATCATAAAAACTGTATTTGGCTTTTTAGCAACTATAATTTTTATTGCTCTTAGTAAAAGCTCTGCATATTGCCCTCCATGCAACTGTCCTAAGTAAAGCACGAGGGATGAATTAATATTATACTTTTTTTTGATATCTTTACTACTCACTTTTGGATTAAATTTTTCAAGATCAGCGCAGACATGTGCTTCAACTATCCTATCTTTTTTTGCTCCTCTTTTTATAGCCAATCTTTTTATATTTTCACTTGATACAGATAATGTGTCAACTAATCTTGGAATAAGCGTTTCCATAACATTAAGATAAACACCAACAATCCTTGATGGGGGGCCAAACTCATATATCTTCAATTCCCAGTCATCCCAATCATAATGAATTGGTTTGTTTCTTAAATAAGCTGCAAACAATGCTGGCAAAGAAGCAATTGCAAAACACTTCTGGAAATGGATTATATCAGTATCTTTTGCTAACTTATACATTTTAATAATATTTTTTATAAAAGACCACTTTCCCCGATTGAATGGAATTGCTTTAAATTCCTTGAATTCTTTGCACCTTAGCTTGCCCCTTTCATTTTCAGGCAATGGAAAATAAACTAATTTAACATTATGGCCTTTCTTTACAAACTCCTGCGCAATCGAAGTTATCCTCACGGTCCACGGCTCTAAGCTAGAGTAAATGTCATGGGGATGTATCATTAAGATGTTCATTTTTATCTCATTGTAAATATCCCAAACTTCTTAATTTTTCTTTTGTTTTCTCATCAAGAGGCTTTGTTAAAGGGATAATATTCTGTTTTTCGCGAGACATCCATTCCTCTAGTTCTGCTTTCATTAATTCAAACTGGTCTTTTTCTATATCAACAATATCATTTAACTCTTTAGGATCATTTTTTAGATTATAGAGTTCATACTTTTTGCTATGCTGGTTATATGTATAGATTAATTTCCAGTCTGATGATCTAACAGAAACCTTTGTATAAAGTAAATTTCCCTTATCATCTGTCTCGTCTATTTGTTGATGTTCGCTAAAAGCATAGGTGGAACAAAAACTTTTATTATCTTCAAAAGAAAAAAGGGTTTTGCCTTCAAAAGTTATAGGTTTCTTAATTTTTAAAAAATCACAAATAGTGGGTGCTATATCAATGAGTTGGACCTGACAATCAATTGTTTTATTTTGAAGGAATGGTTGAGGATAATAAATTATTAAAGGAACCATTATCAAAGAATCCCATAGATACATGCTATGATCAAAGAATAATCCATGATCATTTATTCCTTCTCCGTGATCAGCACTTATGATTATTAAAGTTGACTCAGTTATTCCTAAAAAGTCTAATTTTTCTAAAAGATCCTTTAACTGAACATCTACATAACGTAGTTTTTCATCATACATAGAAGTATATTTATCTACATAAATTGAATCTAAGATAATTGGTCTTTCTTCTGGTCCGGGCGCTGGAACATCATGGAGATCCATAAGATGTAGCCAAATAAAAAATGGATTATTTTGGTTATTTTCAATCCATAACTCTGTTTCCTGCACAATTCTATCTGCCTTAGCACCATTGATTTTTTTGGAAAAATCAAACATATCAGGATTACCCTTAAATATTATGGAGTGTGCGCTAATAAATGCAGTATTATAACCTTTACTTTTTAACAATTTAGGCAAAATATCAATGGAGTTCAGCGGAAAAACTTGATTCCAATAGAATATTCCGCTTGTTGAGGGATAACTAGATGTAATCAAAGATGGTAATGAAGTAGCTGTCCATGATCCCTGGCTAATTGCTTGAGTAAATAAAACTCCTTCTTTAGCTAGTTTATCAATATTTGGAGAAGTATTTTTTTCATATCCATAACAACCCAAATGATCTGGTCTCAATGCATCAATTGTGATAAGTATCACATTGCAATCAGAGCATTTATAATCTTCACTAACTCCATCAAAAGAAACTACATTATCAAAATTCTTTCCGGATTGACTAAATAGAATCACTAAAAATATTATAACAAAAGACAATAAAAAAATAGTCAAATTTTTCTCTTTTATTTTTCTCTTTTTTTTATTCATTTTTATCTTAACCTTTTTGTTTTGAAATTTATATATATTTATGAAACAATTTATATAATTCAGTTCCTATTATTTGATGACCTTCTTTATTTGGATGTATATTTGGTACTGAATAAATCTCATTTAAGTTATATCTCTTAAATACTTCCAAAAAACCCATATAAATTATATTATTTTTTTTACAAAAATTTTGTACTTCCTCATATATAATTGAAGATTGAGGAGCCACATTATAATTGTTGTCTATAAAATATGGAAGATTAACCAAAATTAGTTTAATATTGTTTTGGTTTGTTATTTCTTTTATGTTTATTAATGATTTAAATCCTTCTTCTCTATATCTTAATAAATATAAATGAATGGGTGTTTCAGGATTCCAATCTTTAAATATCAGTGTTTCACTTAATTTTTTATATATAAACCTAAAAAATTTTGAATGCCTAAACATAAACCAACTAACTTTATTATTTAGAAGTAAATCTTCTTGAAAATAATTAATAATCAACAGGGTTTCCTTATCTTTTTTCAAGCTGATAGGGGTATAAATAAAATCATTAGCACTAAAACCAATAATTATGATATCTGGATTAAAATTTAGGGCTTTTGTCCTTAATACTTCTTCATATTGAAAAACATTATAACCTGTAACCCCAAAATTTAGCACCTCTATCTTTGAATATTTTTTTTTGTCATTATTTTCATTTAATATTCTTTCAAGGACATTCTCATAAGTATCTTCTTTTTCAATAAAAGCCCCCATAGTGATAGAATCTCCTAATACAGCAATTCTAAGAGTATTATTTGGTTTAATTAGTTCATATTCATAATCTCTCATCCCATGAGAGTTAATATCCCCTTTATTAGGATAAAGTTCCCATACCAGTTTATCATTTTTTGATAACATATGCCCCCCATCATTATCTAACCATGTTGCATTTTCATAAATAGGCAAATCAGCAAAATCAATAGTGCGAAAAATAATCTCAAAAATAAGAAAGGATACAACAACAGATAAAAGAAGTAATAATAAATTAATCTTTAACTGTTTTTTTCTCTCTTTTTTCATAACTTGTTTACCTCTTCTCATATTGTTTTTCTGCTTTATTTTTATGACCCAGGAAATATATGGAACTTATGTATTTTCTCCCAGACCAACAAATATAAATTGATTGTTAAAGTAAGAAAGAAAAGAAAAATTAGAATAAAAAATTTAAAAAATCTTTTTTTCATATTCAATTACCTAGTTATTTAAACAAATCTTTATTTTCCTTTGCCCAGTCCATCAAAGTCTGTATTCCCTGACTTACACTTATTTTTGGCTCCCATCCAAGCTTTTCCTTTACTTTACTAATATCTGAAATATAGACCTTCTGGTCAGAAGGTCTCCAGTCCTTAAATGTCATATCTATATCATTTCCTGTCTTTTCCTTTAGAATATCCAGAAATTCAAGCAAGGAGATAGTATTTTCTGGTCCGCCACCAATATTAAATACCTCATGCTTTAGCTTGCTTTTAATAAACAAATCATATGCTTTTACAACATCATCTGCAAAGAGCATATCTCTAACTTGTTTTCCATTGCCAAATATATTTATTGGTTTGTTTAATAAAGAAGCAATTACAAACCATGCAACCCACCCCTGGTCTTCAAAGCCAAACTGTCTTCTTCCGTAAATGCATGACATCCTAAAACAGCATGTTTTCATTCCATAAATTCTTCCATATTCCTGAGTATAAAGGTCTCCAACATACTTGCTTGCGCCATAAGGTGTATGCCCAGTATGATCAATTGGCATTTTTTCTGAAACCCCTTTAACACCCTTAAAGGTATATCTTGTTTCTTTTTCTTCTAAAGGAATTCTGTCAACATTTTCTCCATACACCTTATTTGTTGAGCAATAAACAAATGTTGCGTTAAAACAGTTTTGCCTAAGGCATTCAAGAACATTTAATGTTCCAAAGGCATTAATGCTAAAATCCTCTTTTGGAATTCTGACTGATAAAGGAACTCCTGGCTGGCCAGCTGTGTGAATGACTGCATCAACACCTTCTTTAATAGCTTTTAATATATCTTCCTCATTTCTTACATCTCCTTTGATTCTGGTGATATTTGGGTATTTTGCAAGGTAATTCCAGTTGTATTCTACGCTCTTCTTATCTGACCCAAAAAGCTTGGATCTCATCAGATTATCTAGAATAATCACTTCATCTCCTTTCTTTGCATAATATTCTGCAGCATGGGAGCCAATCATTCCAGCTCCTCCAGTCACCAAAACTCTAATTTTGAACACCCCCCAAATTAATCCCATTAAGAGAAACAAGATATTATTTAAACCTTTCTTTAATAGACTTATTAACTACTTAAGTAAGAACATCATAAACAAAATTTTTGTTGTTATAAACCTCTTTTAGCCAATTGCAATCTATTTTTCCTTTTGAAAATACAAGATTTGCTTTGTTTTCTTCAACAATCATTCTTTTTTCATTGCATCCTACATTAAAAAAGTTAATACTAGCATTTAAGTTTTCACCCCTTAACTGGCCAGGGAGTATTGAAACAACATAATTTCTGCTTATTGGATAAATTGTTGAGGACACAAATATTGGAGCCAAAACTATGTTATGTGAGCCATAGTTTTCCTCTAACCATTTGATTGTTTTATAATCCTCTTCATTAATAATATTATTGCTGTATGTTCTTCTTTCATCAATTAATTTGTAATGGCTTGAAAAAACACCAATAAAAATAGCAACAACCAAAAAAGCTACTATCGGCTCTTTAGCAACCCTGCTTAAAAAAGGCATTTTTAGTTTTTTTATGGAATTTGTGATATAACTCAAACCAATTGCAGACAATGGAATCAAGAACATCATTGCAAAATACAGTGTCCTTTGATATGGGGAGAGAATAGTAAACCCAAATTTATTGAACATACTTGTCAATCCAATTGTAATAAATGTAAAAAATACAAAAATTAGATATTTTTTTTGCTTAAATGAAATAATCATACCAATTAATGCTAACATTGTTGGTATAATTCCATATAAGTATGGAAGGAAATATTTTATTTCTACTTTGCCCCATCCCTCTTTGAATATTAATGATTCTATTATCTGGGCTTTGTTTCTTGAAAATGAGATATAACGCCAAAAATAAATAAATATAACAGAAATGACTAAAATTATAGTTATTGTAAGTAAAAATGTTTTAAAATAGGATATCTTATCCTTGTTTAACTTTTCGATTGCAAATATTTCCTTTGTTTTAGAGTAAAATCTCCTTATGATTCCTGGATTTAATAAGAAATATAAAAAGGCAATTGGTATGATTAATGTTCCGCAAAGAGGGTAAATTATTACCAGGCAGGCAGAAAGAATAATTGAGATAAATAATCTTTTTATATCGCCGTCTGATAATGCTTCTGTAAGCATCAATAAGAAGAGATAGATTAATGGAATACATGCTGTCAATGGTGTAAAAAAGTTTATCCCTAGTATATTGACACTGCTTTTTAAGCTTGCAAAAAAAACCATAGCAAAGACTCCTGTCCAGAAATTATTTGTTATCTTATTAACAAGAACAAATAACATGAAAGCTGATAAGCATGCAAAAAGTGCAGGCAAAAATCCGTAATGCTGCACTGGATCCATGCCTGTCAATAAAAAAAGCTCAGACAGCAGTATATGAAATCCTGGCTCAAGGTTCTCATGCCTTATTGGCTCAGCAAAATAAGGGTTTGTTGAAACAAAACCCTTTTTTTCTATTATTTGCATTGATTGAGCAATATGATGATACTCATCAAGATGCATTGGATAGTTATAGCCAGAATGAAAATTATGCACTATCATAAAGATAAATATTAGTATTAAAATAACAATGGAAAATTTGAATTTATTTTTTTTCAGAATCATTAAATTTCTCCATTAATTTTAAAGAAAATATTTCTATTGTTTTTAACATTCTGCTGTCTTAAAGTTTATTAAGAATGTTAATTAAATTGGCTTATCTTTTCTTCTTCAATGGCATTTTTTGCACATGTAACATATGAGTCATCAATTTTTATTTTTGGTACAAATTTTAATTTTTTTACACTGCCATACTTGTTGAAGTCATGCTGAATTTCCTTAATCAGAGGATAACCCACTTTTATTGATGATTGATTTAGTTCTATTATATTTGTATCTTTTTCTCCAATAACCCAAACTATAAGCTGGTCAACATCATAGCTTCCTGTATTGGCTACTGTGAATTTAACAAAACCATCCGAGCCAGTGCCGCCATAAAATACCTGGGGTATATCATTAACCTTTTCTACCTTTAGGTTCACATTAGCGCATTTTTCTATGCTTAGTAGCTCTGCACCTGAAGATTCTACATTTTTACCCCAGCTCATAACAACTGCACCAAGAGCAACTGCAAACGCTATTAATAAGATAGTTGCAATCAAAGGCGATACGCCTTTTTTATTCCTTATTATTTTATACATACTTTTCATAAACAACACCTTTTTATTTAAATCTTTTCCTTTTTATGCATGACTATTATTAAAAAGTAAAGCGGAACAACAACTAATGCTAGGATTAAGCCTAAAAGCAAGAACAGGGTTCTTAGGCCATATATCTGCGCAGCATAAGCTCCCAGAGGAATCATAATAAAATATGGAACAATCATTAAGAGGCCATATACTGAAAAATATGCCTTTCTTTCTTTTTCTGACATAATATCTATTGTTAAGAGGCCATGTGAAACCCCCACAATTGCTGCGCCAATAAAACCAATAAGGGTGCCTATTGAGATAGACAAAAGGTTAGGG
>Ga0268280_1000703_pt1 | contig 25895 bp, 40 predicted proteins | sample saktaG_9_FD_190139 | JGI IMG/M metagenome (GOLD analysis project Ga0268280, IMG submission 190139) | Saline water microbial communities from Sakinaw Lake, British Columbia, Canada - sak_2011_5_24_40m | ecosystem: Environmental > Aquatic > Non-marine Saline and Alkaline > Saline ... | reverse complement strand
ATAAGGAGTTCGCTGCACTTGAACGGGAACTGCATAAAGACGATGAGCCGCTCGACACGGAACCTCAAATATCAAGAGCCGAGGAGCTGCGGAAAGAGTGGGGTACTGAGCTGGGGCTGATGATGCACCTGAAGGAACAAGAGCAGGCAGCACCGTGCAGTGAAAAGCCACTTCCGAGAATTGGTCATGCACAATGATGGAGAAAAGACATGACGTTTATTGAATTCCTTCAAACTCTCATCCCTCCGAAAATCGTGGAGGTCGTGAGGGAATTACCGGTCGAAAAGATTGTGGAAAAACCCGTTTATATCGACCGGCTCGTAATCCCGACCATGGCATGGGATAAAATCATCCCGGAAGAGTCCATGGAAGACTGCGTGAAGCGCCTCAATGCAGACACCGGCTCGATGTGCGATTTCATCCGGGCGCTTGAATTCCACCTTTTCCAACGTATTAAGACCGTGACTCGCGGGAATGAGGTCTGGAAACCCGAGACTGCATGGCAGAAAATGCAGGGCGACTGCACCGAACGATCACTTATTGCTGTCGAGATGCTCCGTATCAAAGGCATCAAAGCGAAGGTAATCCTTGGGTACTCTCTCGAAAACGACGGCACGAAATTCACCCATGCCCGTGTCAGGATTGAGGACCCTGTCGATTGTGAGCCGTCCGGTGTGCTGCACTTCGAATACGATCCGAATCTGAAAATGGGGGAGAGGGTGGTCGGGTGATAAAAGAAGACCTTTTCTCGCTCATTGCGGCGAAGCAGGCACAGGCCCTGGGCGTGGGACTCAAACCCAAGGGCATCCTGGTCTCGAACGAGGATTATGACATGCTGAAAGATGAATTCAGAAAGGAAGGAATCAATGCCAATCCCGACCGGCTCATGGGCCTCCCGCTCTATACTCCGGACCCCGACCGGGTCAGCAGCCGGACCGGGCAGCCCAAAGAAGTGATGGTATTAATATGATGGATCTCGAACAGGCAATCAAGACGCTGGAAGATCTCCGGAGGAACGACCCGGTAGTCCAGCGCGGACGGAATGCGGAACTCACTCAATCCTTCAAGGTATTCTGGGACTCCCGTCCGGACGAGGCAACATATTCGAAACATACTGGTGGACTCCTCATCACGCCCACACTGCTTTACTACATGGTGGAGCACCCCATCTGGATGCGGAGACCGGATGATCCCCCGGAACCGGCATCAGCGCCAGAACCCGCACCCGCCCCAACAATCCCCGCCACGGAACCACAGGTACAGAAGAAAGAGCAGCCAAAAAAGGACGGTGGTAAACATTCTCACCGATGATTTCCAGCAGCTGGCCGACCGGTACCTCATCGCCATCAAAAGAATCCGGCTCATCCGGAAGGATGGGGCAGACATCATCATTACACCACAACCCGGGAAACCACAGGGGCCCCCCCACATCGCGGTGTTCCGCGACGAGTTCGAGACCCTGACCGGCAAGCACGCCCGGGAACTGAAGGAAGTCCGGGTGATTCATAAGTTGGGGGGAGCAACACAGTTCTTTCCCCGGGGCACTCCCGAAAGCGAGGTCTGGAAGAGCACTATCACCAAGGAGGAGATGAACGCATGAACGAAACAGGAAGAGAAGCAATTAAAATCACTATACACACGAATAATGGACAGATTATCTCATTCGACGAATTGTTGATTTCATCAATCGAAGTTTACCCCGGAAGGTATCATCAGAAACTTGCTCCAGTGGAATTGAACGAAGCGGTTATCTGCTGGCAGAATTTACATGAGCGACTTTCCGCGAAAAGTTATACCGGCAATTCCGATCCATGGAAGCACCGAAGTGCAGGAATGCAGTGCCGGACATGTATGTTTTGCGTAATGAAAGACCCAAATCCACGAGAATATCAATCGATGGAGACCTACGGTCACAAAAAACTTGGCCGTTGCCGTCGCCACGCTCCAACGATGAATGGATATCCGGTTGTCTTTGAAGATGACTGGTGCGGAGATCACAAACTCGATGAGAACAAGGTGTGATGTCTATGGGTGAATGCGTCCGATGCGGAGCTTGTTGTCGCGTCATTGCTGTGATATCACGGAACCTGGCACCAGAGACCCGGGAATGGTTGATAGCTCACGGATGTGTAGAGGATAAAAAGCAGGACCACCTCCTTATCCCTCATACCTGTCAGCATCTTGATGAATCACCAGGGCAGGAGTTCCCCACGAGCTGCAACATTCACGACACTTCAGAGTATCCATTGACCTGTGCCCGGTACCATGGTTTCGGTGCCTTTTACAAGCCGAATGGATGCGGGTATGTGGTGAAGGAATGAATCGGCCTTTCTTGCACTGTCTCGAATTTCCTCTTAATCAGGGTCATTTCGAGCAGGGGCGTTTTATCCCAGATTGTAAACAGTGTGGGAAATGCTGTGAGGGGTTTTGGTTACGGGCAGATACCCTTGATGAAGAGGATATGAAATTCACTCTCCTTCATGCAGGAACCGAACTCAAAGGAAATGTCATTTTTACCTACAACCCCTGCATAAAATTAAAGGATGGTAAATGTTCAATCCATGAAGAGGATAGACCAGAACCATGCCGTATTTTCGGGTGGGGTGATTACTATCATCCTCCTGGTTGTGCCTTTGTTGGTGGGGAAATAGATGATAAAATGATGAAAGGTGAGTGATGGATATAGGCTTACCTTGGTTTGACATTCTTCCCACCGAAGAAAAAATATATTGGCTTAATCTGGCCGATAGAATGGAGAAACAAGAGACAAAACAAAAAATAAAATTGATTAATTATTATTATCGCGTAATTGAACCGAGAAAAATTAAGGAAGACATCAAAAATGGAACGATAAAAAAGCGCAAACGATCCAAAGCAAATTATGACAATATCAAAATGCGGTTGGAAGTCGTAGAAAGAAAAGGTTTTACTTGTCATATTTGTGGAAAACAGATTCACTACACCGATTTTAGTATAGACCACGTTATACCGATTTCAAAGGGGGGTACACAGGATTTGGATAATCTTGTTCCGGCTCACAAAGTTTGTAATTCAAGTAAAAGTAATAAATTGCCGATAAAGGGGGGTAATTATGACAAAGAAATTGCCGCCTGAAAAGAAGAAGAAACGAGGCCGCCCGTCCCTGTATAATCCCGAAATACACCCGAAAAAAGCGGGTGATCTCGCACTTATGGGTAAAACCGGTCCAGAGATTGCCAAGGCACTCGGGGTGGATGAAGACACCCTGATCCGGTGGAGAAAGGAATATCCCGAATTTGCCGGAGCCATAAAAGAGTGCAAGGATCAGGCGGATAGTAAGGTTGTGGCCTCGCTGTACCAGCGTGCCTGTGGGTATGAATATACGGAAAAACGGGTCACCGAAAACCCGGATGGAAGCCAAATAACGCAGAACACAGTCAAGCAGGTCGCCCCGGATGTGACCGCTCAGATCTTCTGGCTCAAGAACCGGCAGTCGAAGGACTGGAGGGATAAGCACGATGTCGAGCACGCCGGTGAAATTAAGACCGGGTCTACCCCACTCATTCCCTCTCTGTCACCCGAGGCCGCCCGCAAGATTGGTGATATCATCGCAGAGAGTTTATGATCGCATATTCACTCATCATTAAATGTCAGGGATGCGGTAAAGTCTCTACCATCACCAACTACCGCACCCCATATACCGGGCGGGAACGGCCACTGACGGAGAGTATAATGCGGCAGGCGATCCGGAAGGCAGAGATTACTGCAGAATGTCCACAGTGTCTTGTCCAGGGCAAATTCCCGGTGATAGGTGCACAATCCAAAGAATCTGAGGGCTGATGCATGCTGTCACCAAATCACCCACCCATTTTGACCCGGCAACCGTAGCAGCAGCGCATGAAAAAGAGTTCCTGTTACAATCCTGCCGGTACTTCATCAAAAAGGTCTTCTCCTATGTCATCGAGCCCCACCACGAGAGACTCCTGCACCACATAGAGAACACCTCTATCTCCCTTGATCTCGCTCCCCGGGGATGCGGCAAGAGTCGGGTTGTCACGGTCGGGTATGCTGCGTGGCGGGCCCTGCAGGACCCCAACATCAGGATCCTCATCGTGAGCGATACGGACGATCATGCTGTCCGGTTCCTTGGCACCATCAAGACCGCCCTGCACCACCACCCACTCATAAGAAAGCATTTTGGCCCGCTCTCCGGGGAAAGATGGACTGACCACCAGGTCGTTCTCAAAGGCAGGAGCAAGATCCTCACCGAAGCCACCATCACCGCACACGGCGCTTACTCCGGTGCCGTCACGTCCGGGCACTACGACATCATCATCTGCGACGACTTGATCAACTTCGAGAACGCCCGCACTGAAGGCAGCCGCGACCGGATGCTGGAGTGGTTCCGGCAGACCCTCCTTCCCACCCTGATCCCGGGCGGCGAGCTCCACATCATCGGCACCCGGTACCACTTCATGGACCTGTACCAGACCATGATCGATGAGCTCGGATACGACACCCAGATCCAGCAGGGGATCCGGAGAGATGACAACGGTGATGAGTGCAGCATCTGGGAAACCTACATGCCCCTGCACGACCGGCTCGATCCCGCGACCGGCAAGCTCACCGAAGGCCTCCTCACCATCCGGGAGAATCTCGGTGCGGTCATCTTCAATCTCCAGTACCAGAACGATGCCGAGCTCATGAAAAAGGGCAATATCTTCGAGTACGACTGGTTCCGCTGGTACACCACCGAGACCCGGGTAGATGGCAAACTCTGGATTGTTCGCAGCGATGGTGTTGAAATTGATGCATCGAGGCTCATACCTTACGGTGGAGTCGATCCCAGCATCGGGGAAGGCGACCAGAGCGATTACTTCGCGGTCTGCATCATCGGCCTTGAAAAGATCGCAAAGGAGATCTACGTGCTCGATATCTACAAGGCCCGGCTCACCTACGAAGGTCGCGCCTCCATCGTAAACGCTAAGTACCAGCAGTGGCACCCACACATCATGGGCATCGAGGATGTGGCATTCCAGAAGGAGTTCGTGCAGCGCATCCGGAAGACATTCCCCTTTATTAGGGTCAAAGAGGTAAAAACAACGAAAGACAAGGTCAGCCGCGCGTATGGCCGGTCCGGGTTGGTGCAGAATGGAAAAGTCTGGGTTAAAAAGGGCATGGCGGATTTCGTCTCGGAACTCTGCATCATGCCGGATGGTGCCTACGACGACCAGTTCGACGCCTTTGACTTCGCGATCTATGTCTCGGAGAGTGCAGGCGGGGCCTCAAAGCAGACCGCCTTGCCGGGTTCCGGGAAGTATACCACCGAGACAGAGCCCGGCAGCAAGCCGATCTGGAAGAATGAATACAGGTGATCCATGAGTCTACTCCACAAAATAACAAAAGCCGCCACGGTCGGGTACCGTTCCGCTCTCCGGGTCTTGCGAGCCCCCTCCTATGAAGAACTGGTCACATCGGAACGGCTGGCCATGCGGACCCGCACCCTGCAGAAAGCCACCAACATGGTATCGCAGAGCTCCAAGCGATACTACATGACCGAACAGGACGAGGTCGAGGCGCTCGAATACCGGGCCAGGCAGCTCAATAACGACCCCATGCGACGGGCCATCTACAGCGTCAACTCGTATCTCAATATCTTCGGCATTCCCCGTGCAAATTTCTGGAAATCCGATAACGACCGGCTCGCCCGGAACGCCATTTACGCAGTCTGCGAGAAGCGCATCATGGACACCATCGAGACCGCTGAGTGGGAAGTCACCAATAACAACAAGGTGCCGGTAGAATTCGCCGAGAAATTCCTTAAGCGGCCCAACCCACAGGATACCTTCCAGACGCTCATCAAGCAGACCATTCCCGATATCCTCCGATACGATCAGGCCGCATGGGTCAAGGTCCGGAGCATCGCGGGCAATCTGCTGGAGCTCAAGGCATACAGCGGCCCCGAGTTCTGGATCGAGGTGGACAACCAGTTCGGCAATGTCATGGGGCAATACGGCCTCAACTACTTCGGCCCCTGGTCGCATGGGTACGTGAAGCGATACTGGCAGCACAGCCGGCCCGGCGTCTACATCCCCTTTGCACCGACAGACGTGTGCATGATCATGATGTATAAGCGTGCGGACAGCATCTACGGCACGGACTTCATCCAGCAGCTCAAATGGCAGCTCGAATACATGATCGACAGCACCAAGGCCGCAGGAATGACCTTTGCTAACGGCATCGGCCCCTCGCTCGTCTGGAAGCATCCCGATTTATCCAGCATCGAGCAGCTCGAAGAGCGCAATATGGAGGTCGAGCTGGAGAACAAAGGCCCCGAGAATTTCGGTAACATCCTCCACCTGCTCGGACAGGAAGAGATCAGTACCGTATTCCCCGAGCTCATGCACATGCAGTGGCTGGAGGGGCAGAAGTTCATCTCCTCTATCATCTGGGCCATGTTCGGTTTCAGCGAGTCGGAGTTCACTTCCGGGGACGCCAACCGCGCCACGGCATACATCAATCAGAACATCACCAAGAGCAAGATGCTGGCCCCGATTCTCAGGCATCTTGAGACTGTCATCAATACCGAGATCCTCCCGGAGCTCGATGGCTACCAGGCCGACTGGGAGTTCCGGTTCAAACCCATCGTCGAGCTCGACGACCTGCTCAAGGAGATCCAGGTTGAGCAGGGCCGGGCCGATGTGGTCTCGAAATGGATTAACGCAGGAGTCCCGCTGGAAGAGGCTATGCGGATGGCCAAGGTGGATGAAGATCACATCAAGGCTGTCACCGAAGCCGTTGACCGGGTCTCGCAACAGGATAACCAGAGCATGGAGACAGCCTTACAGAACCTCAAGCAGGCTGATATCACGCAGGAGCTCGCGGGAGATGCAGGTAACACTGGCAACCAGCCCGACCAGGGTGGCAAACCGCACTCCGAGGGATACTCCGGGCAGGCCCGCAGCGATTCCGGGGAGCCGGAGGACGACGGGCAGAAGAAGAACCCGTTTGGCAAGGCTGACTTCAAGGAGAGTGAGCACCCGAGAGCTGATGACGGACAATTCGGGGATAAGCCGGGAGAACAGAGCGGGAAGCAGGAAGAGAGCAAACCGGCAGGTGATGCGGGGAAAACCCCGGTAAAACCCGAAATTCCGACACCAGATAAAGTAACGGCACGATTCAAAACTTATGAACCATATATAAAAAATAATAAAACTGAAAGTGCAAAGGTTTTTGATAAAGATGGGGAAACGATCCTTATAAAGGGGGGAAATATCGATTCCATTGAATTTACCGAAGATGAAATTAAATCATTGAAAGATGGATATTTTACACACAACCACCCCTCCGGCGGATCATTCTCGCCGGCAGATTATTTCATGGCTATGAAAATAGATCTTGCCCAAATACGTTGCGTGAGCTCAAAATATTTGCATATTCTAGATCGGGGAAATGGATGGATAGATCAGGAGACAATACTTCCTATCATAAATAATAAGATGAAAGAAGTAGAAGGCGAGAACTGGGATAAAATCTTTAATGGAAAAATAACACCGGAAGAGGCCAGTCTTAACCATTGGCACGAAATCTGGTCTCGTGTAGCGCAGGAAACCGGAATTTTATATCATAGGGAGGAATTATGATTTTGGATGATTCAGAATTAAAAAAAGTAATTTACAGCCCGGTTTGTGCCCGATGTGCAAACCTAATTAGTGGGCCCGATCACCAATGCAAAGCATATGATAAAATTCCGTCTACAATCTGGAACGGTAAGAATAAGCACACCTCCTCGTTCCTGGGAGATCATGGCATCCAATTCAAGGAAAGAACCACGCAAGCCCAGAAAGCCACTCTGGTAATGGAAGGCACAGACTCCCGCCCGGATAGCGATTACGACCCGGTAGAGCTGGCCCTGGGCATCAAAACCGAGGCGGAGCATACTGACAATCCCGCGATCGCCAGCAAGATCGCCAAGGACCAGCTTGACGAAGACTCAAAATATTACAGTAAAATGAAAAAGAAGGGGATGATCTGATGTCCGATGTCATCTGGGCCGGCAAACCCGGGCAGCAGATCACCGTCAAAACCAACCGGGCATTGACCGGGGCGACTTCCGTGCTGCTCAAAATCAAACGCCCCGACCTCACTGCTGCCGTGTGGACGCCGGACAGTTGGGACGTCGTCACCGGTGATATCCTCTACACCACCGTTGGCACCGAAATCACCCAGATCGGCGAGTATGTCGTGCAGGCGTATGTAGAAGTCAGCGGCATCGCGTTACCGCCCGGCAAAAAAGGGTATTTCCAGGTAAATACAGCGATTTATTAAGCGTCGATAGTGCTATCCAGCGTTACGCCCGGGGCCTCAAGGAGTTCGGGCAGGCCCCCGGTCGTCATAACTTTTCCGACAACAAAACCAGCTCCGATATCAAACGTCATCACGAGCAGGGAACTGCCGGTAACCGGGCTCTCCAAGCTGGTCGAATCGCTCTCGATTGAACTGTCAATTATAAGCGGGCTGCTCCCAACGGTGCTGTCCAAAACAATGCCCATAATATCATTTTTAACATTCCCCTTTATAATTGGCTATGCCCAATGCAAAAACAAAAACCTATGCGCATAGGATCATGGAACCAATTGGTGAAATTAATGATATTCAGATCTGAGGAAAAACATGGCAGGAACAGTAAAACTCGTAACTACTGATGGGAGTGAAGTGTCCGTGACAAACCGATTACCGGTATCAACAACTGGTTACTCGCTTGCGAATACCTTCACGCAACTTACGGCACCGGGCAGCACGACCGGGTTTGCCACAAGTGAACGGATTAACCATTCGATGTTTGTCACCGTGGCGGCTATCAACACAACCGTAGTCGTTCGTGTTGAGGGTAGCCCGGATAATTCCGTCTGGGCAAACCTCGATATATCGAACCTTGACACAACGATCACGGCAAACGACACGTATATCTTCACCGTCCCGGAAACTGCAGTGGGGTATATCCGTCTGACCTTCGTGAGTGAAACCGGGGGAACGGCAGCAACAATCGACTGCAAATACCTGGGGTATTGATCATGACCAACATCAGGTCACGATCGCTTGCGACCGATCCTCTCTGGGATGCAAAAGGAGATCTCCCGGCAGGGGTTGGGGCGGATTCAGCTACAAGATTGCCTGTCGGAACGAACGGACAGGTCTTAATTGCTGACAGTTCGGTCACACCGGGTTTAAAATGGGGGGACTTGCCCTATTCACCCCTCGATTTACCGATCGGTGTTGAGTGGGCGACAGATTCCACCAGCCCGACTTTGACTCTGGTAAACCAGTTTGGTGCGGCCATCACGATGTCTGCCGGGGACTGGGCGAGTCATGCAGTATTCGGGGCTATCAGACGATGCAACCTCTCCAATGCGGGAGTGGTGACCGCCTTTTATGGAGATCCATTATTCTCCTACACCGGTTCGAACGGGCAGGTAATGGTCCGTATCCCGAAATTTTACTACAAGGTTGATGCACTCTCGAACAAATATCGGTTCACGATATACCCGGTGGCGCGAACGGGCTACAAAGTCCACCCGGCATTCGTCGTGGACACGGTCGAAAAGGATTACATCTACGTTTCGGCCTTTGAAGGATCGGCAAACGACGTCACTGCAACAGCAACGGAAGTCAATACAATCACGGTAACGGCAGAACCAACATCGTCCGGGAATCTGACAATTACCCTCGGTGGGAATTATATCTTCACCGTGGCTATCCTCGATGATGATACCGTCGAAGGTGTTGTTGACAAGATCGTGGCAGCAGGTGCGAAAACCGATTATCAGGAAACGGTATGGACGCCGGCAAAAACGGGGGCAGATAAACTCACCTACACATCCAGCGTTACCGGGCTGAAAACCACCGTCATTATGCCCACTGCATGTGGGGTGACATGCACCATTGCCAAGACCACGCCGGGAACGGGGGGATACGTTCTGAACGATGCAGGTGGCTTGGATTTCACCGCAACGACCGGAGATCTCCTCTGCTCAATCGCCGGTGTAAAGCCGTTAAGCGGCTGGAACAATGCAACGGCAACATTGCCGAACATCCGGCAGCTCGCAAAGAACCGGGGGACCGGCTGGAACTTCATGGACTTCAACTCGGTCTGTGCCGTCCAGTTGCTTTTCATTATCCGGAACGCTACGCTGAACTCACAGTCGGTCTATGCAGGAGTGACAGTAGTCACCGATGCAACAGCGGGATCAACGTTCAACAACGCCATAAACACAGGATTTACGGCAGGGGTCGGCACCAACGGGGTGGACCTCGGTAACACCTCCGGAGAATGCCCCTTGGTTACGCACTACAAGACCGGAGAAGCAGCAAAGGCATTCAGCATCTTTGGGATTGAGAATTTCTGGGGAAATATCTGGAAATGGATTGCCGGCATCAACATCAAAGCCAATAGGAATCCTTGGATTGCAGACCATGATTTTGTTGAAGATACCTTCGCACATCCCTATGTGGATACTGGATTCACATTACCTTCAACAAATAACTATGGGGTCTCGATTGTCTTCTCTTCAACATTCGATTATCTCTTCGTGCCATTGACCGTAGGAGGGTCCAGCAGCCAATATCTCTGTGATTATTATTATCAGGCAACCGGAAATCGCTCGGCCCTGCTGGGCGGCGATTGGCGTAGTGCGGGTAATGCGGGCGCTTTCGCTTGGGATCTGGATAGTGCGGCGTCATGTGTCTATCGGTATGTTGGCTCGCGGCTCGAATACCGATAATAATTACACAAATGCAACAGATGCAAGCACGAGTGGGCACAGCGCGGAGACAAACACCCAAAAATTTGTCCGAAATGTCATTCTCCTTATTGGGATACCGAAAGACGGGTGAAAAAGAAATGAAAACCCGCCCGATAACCTTTGAAGTGAATGAGAATGGTTGTCATATCTGTACTTCTCATGCACCGAACACCGGGGGATACCCAACATTAATGAAATCCGGTAAGAAATGGACTGTCGCCCGGTACATCCATTCACAACTATACGGTGATATTCCTGCCGGGGTGTTGGTGTGTCATACCTGTGACAATCATATGTGTATTAATTCCGCGCATCTCTTTTTAGGAACTCCGAAAGACAACATGCAAGATATGTCAAAAAAAGGACGTACCGTTAAGGCGTTTGGTGAGAGAAATGGAAATAATAAACTCACCCAATTAATGATTATTGGAATTGTGAGAGACCTTAAAACCCTGAACTGTTCACAGATTAGCAGGAATCGTAATATCCCCGTCAGAACCATCAATGATATTAAAAACGGTAAACGATGGGCGTGGCTGACAAGGAAGATCAGTCGTGCGTTAGATATGGCAGAAACCGCCCCCTACTTTTACAAATCAAAAACCGGGGGATTGGGGTTTTTATCTGACAAAAAATTTGAACCATGCCCGGAGGGGTATGAATTAGACCCGTCGTTTTTCGCTGGAAAAGGAGTGCCGTAATGTCACGGTTTGACCCCCCACAAGATAGAAATGTCATTGCCAGTTATTACGGGTGGTTATCCTGGTGTAATTCGTATCGACTTGAGAGAAAGTATATCCGTCCGTTATTATTAAAAGAGGTAGCGTAAATGCCAAATTCGAACTCAAAACCGGATGAAATATTTTTGGACAGGATTGATGACGGTCGTGCCCGTCTTCTTGTCCGCTGGAATATTGCTCAGCAGGCGCAGAAGGATGAACAAATCTCTGAGAGAATCTCAACATCCTGGAACTACTCAGAACGTATTATCTTATGGATTCTCCCGAAAAAGTTTAATACACGAGATGAGATCCGAAAGTATCTGGATTCTATCTCGGTCGAAATTCTGGACTGGGCAAAAGCAACAGACTTAAATAATTCATTGAAGTGAGGGAGAAATCTCCGGTGCGAGTATCCGATCCCTCCGGTCCCGTGCGCAACATCTTCACCCGCGAGTTTCTCGCCCTGATCCGGAACGCCCGGGCAAAGGCTCTCGAAGAGCTCCGTCCGATGCTCCGGCTGCAGCAGCTCGATATCGGGGAACTCATACGGCTGCTGGAGATCCTCAATATCGCATACATCGACCAGCCGGGCCGCAGACTTATCCAGCAGTATGTCCTGCAGGCTTACCGGCGCGGTATCGACAACACGCACCAGACTCTTGTTGCGCAGACCCGCCCTCAGCACAGAGTTGTCGATATCGGCCTGAATTTCACCCGCCCCGATGAACGAGCCATCGCCAACCTGTCCGCAGTTTCACTCTCGGATCTCAAAGGGTTCACAGGCGAGATGAACAAGAAGATCATCCGGGATATCGTAGAAGCGGACAAAAAAGGCGCTGGTATCACGAAGTTCTCCGAGATCATCCAGCAGCACTACAACGGCATCGGGGCTGTCAGAGCAGAGGCAATCGCCCGCACGGTTAGTACGCAATCTTACAACGAAGCGGCCTGGAGTAGGACGAAGGATTACGCACCCTTTAAAGAGTGGCTGCCTACTACCGGGGATCACCGTACCCGCCCGTCGCATCTTGCCATGAAAGGTGTCGTGATTGATGTCGATGAAGCGTTCGAGGTGCCGGCCTTCATGGCATCGAAGAACACCCGGGTGCCAGCCTGTAAAATGATGTATCCCGCCGATTCAAGCCTGGGGGCACCTGCAGCACAGATTATCCAATGCAGATGCGCTCTCGCGCCCCGCTTTTTGAAGAAATAATCCTCCTTTGAGGCATTCCCCTATAATATGCTTCACTATTAAACCCATGTCTCAATGCCCTTATCTACCGCAGGGCCGGGGTTCCAAATACGCAAGGGTGGCAAGCAGCTCTTCGTATTCGACCTGAACGTTCTCGACGATAATTCGCGGAAGGTTTATGGTATGGCCACCGGCCCGCATCTCGACCGGGAGAATGAGACAATCCTGAAAAAGGCAGTGGAAGATGCCCTGCCGAACTTCATGATGCTCCCGATCATGCATCTCGATCACACTGAACGTCCGGTCGGATGGTTCACGAAAGCTGAGTTCAAAGGGCAGAATCTCTACGTGGAAGCCTGCGTTAAGCCGACTTCGGACTGCGATATATTCTGGAAAGATGTCGTCAAGGCATCCAAGGTTGGCAAACCTTACCAGTTCTCGATCTTCGGTGACCGGGTGGATTGCACAGCATCATGTGCACTCGACCCACCGAAGCGGACCGAGCCCTGCATCACCAAGGCCCTGGAGCTCTATTCGATCTCCATCTGCCAGCCCGGGAGCGCCATCAACCCGAATACATTCGCAGAGGTAATGAAGGCTATGAGTATCACGGCGGGTCTTGGTAAAGCCACAGATTCTGCCAGTAACATGATCCATCCGACAACGGACGGGAAGTACCCGAAAAAGAGGAGTACTATGGCACCCCCCAAAGAAAATGACAAAAAAGAGGAAACTACGGAACCTCAACCGCCCATGAAGGACGCGAGTGACGGCCCCGATCAAACAGAACAGGGTGCGGCACCTGAGGGCGGTGGGAGCGAGATCAAGGAGCTCCTGACGCAGATCGTTGAGCGTCTCCAATCCCTCGAAGCAAGCATCGGCCTCAACAAGGCCGAACCTGTCGACGAGGAGAAGAAAAAGGAGGATGAAGATATGGAAGAGAAAATTGAGAAAGGCCCCGCCTGTGCCAAGAAGGCGGAGCTGGCCGTAAAACCGGCAGAGCCCGACGTGACAACCATCACCAAGGCCGACCTTGGCCGTATCGCAAAGGCTGAAGAGCGGCTCGCAACGCTGGAAACCCGGCTCAATGCGATTGAGAAGAGCACCGCAAAAGGCCCATCAGTTGTGATCCTTGACCCGGCAGCCGCAAAAGAGGCCCTGGAGAAGGACCCGACCAAGGCACCGGTCATGAAATCGGCAGCATCAGCAATGGTTGCCGGGTTCGGAAAAGTCAGTAAAGGAGGCTAAAAAAATGTCAGCAATTGTCAAAGGAACCGGGTATGGTAACACAATTCCCGGCCTGAATATCGGTGTGAAGGAATCCAGGTCCCGTGCAAGAGCGTACTGGGGCGACGGCATCGATGAGGGAGATACGATCTTCAACCTGCAGGCAATCCAGAAGTCTGCGCACGAACGGATGATCGAAGCAATCGAAGCCGATCCGCGTGCAGCGGTCATGATCCCACTCATTGATCTCATCGACCCGATGGATATCCGGAAAGCGGTATTTGACAACACGTTCGGGATGGAAGGATTCCGGACGAAGGTCAAGAAAGCACAGATGGACTTCGCCAGCGAGATCGATGCGCAGCTCCGGGCGTCAACCCTGAAGAAAGCCACCAGCACCACCAGTGTCTCGAACCTCATGCACAACTACTCCGACGAGCAGGTTGTCATGCTGTTCAAGAAAGTGTATCCGCTGCAGGCGCTCATCCCCGTAGAGGCCAACCACGGCAAGATCGCACAGTGGGATGCCATCACCGAGACCGGCACCGGGAAACCGTTCTATGGTTCGGAAGATCCCCAGGCTGTCGAATCCGACATGACGGATGCGATCCGGACATCCACCTGTAAGATCGGGTACCACTTCATCCGCGTCACCAAGATGGCGAAGGTTGCCGGGCAGACCCAGTACCCCTCACGGGACCTGATGTCCATCCGGACAATCGCCGCGAACGAGAGCATCCGCAACATGCGCGAACGGTGCATGATCGGTGTCGAACGCGACGTCACCAACATGACGCCCACGTATGTGGCAGCCAGCACGCTGGAGCATGCCGGCCTCTACGAGCTCATCACCAACAACACGGCGGCCTCGCTCACCCAGACTTATGCGGGCGGAGCGGCCACACTCGACAAGATCAAGCCATATCTCGATGAGACAATCCGCCTCATGGTCCTCCACGGTCAGATGCCCACTCTTGCAGTCTGCGACTGGAAGACCTTCGCCGTAATAGGCCGTGGCATGAACGACTTCTGGAGAACCGAGCAGGTCAAGGCGACCGAGTTCGGGTTCGGCAAAGTGGATATCGTCACACCGGTCGGGCAGATCCCGATGGTTCCGATCCAGTTCATGCCGACCACAACCGGCAGCTACGGCAGCATCATGGTTCTCGACACATCGTTCCTAGCCCGCCGGGTCCTCTGGGGCGACACCTATGAGGAACTCGGGAACCTGAACACCTCGACAAGGGGCGTCATTTCGTTCTCCGAGACCCTGATCGACAAGTCGGACAGCAACGCGACCAACTCTCTCCAGGGTGGAGTATTCGGGATCACGGTCGCATAAGGAGGAAAAGAAATGTCAGCAGATGCAATACTCCCAGAATTCATGAACCTGCAGTATGTGATGCCGATTGTGTTCAAGGTGCAGAAAGCCACCCAGCATGACTGGATCAACCTGAGCAAATCCGGCAACCTCATCAAAGGGGTGGTCGGTGTTGTGGCAAACACGACTCCGGTCGGTGCGGCTGCAAACGTGGCCGAGACCATCACGTATGGTCCGTGCGACATTGACAACGCCGGAACCGCATACACAGCAACCACCACATCGATTGTTGTAGACGGAATGCTCTACGGAACCGGCACGAACCCCCGGATCTGTCCCTACTACCTGCTTACCGGTGGTGGAGAGATCCTTGAGGTTATCGCAGACTCCCTGCCGCTAACCGCAGCAGGAACGCTCACGGTCCGGCGCGGATGTCTCGGCACAACCGCAACCGCAACCGGTCTCGCCCAGAACGACCGCTGTTCAATCCTGAACCAGATTGTGCTCACCAGCTCGACCGTCGGATTCACCATCGGGCGTGCACTCCCATTACCGGAAGCGGCAACACCGTTTACGTGAGGTGAGAGACCAATGGCCTCCCAATCACCCCATTTCTTCCGGAAATCGGACGATGGGCAAACCCTCTCGCTCGATCCCGGGATGAAGAAGTTCACGATGGGAACTTCCTACAGCGACCCGGTAGTCATCAACACCGCAGATGACAAGGGCATCCTTGCCTGGTTCAGCTCGACAGCCACCAGCGGTACGACATACGGCCTGTATATCGGCCTGCTCGGCAACGGTGCCGGGTCAGAACAGATTGCAGCACGGTCAAAATGCCTGCTCGCCACGAACAGCATCGGCAACGCCCACGGTCATCACGCCACGCTTGAACTCGATACCTCATACGGCAACGTCACCGGGCTTGGAACCGGTCTCAGGGGCAATGTCGTTGTTGGTAACCGGGCGATCGCTGCCGGCACCTACTACGGTGTCATGGCAGAACTCTATGCTCTGGGCACAACCGCAGCGTTACCTTCTGGTTCAAACGCCTGTCTGTGCTGTTCTGTGCCCACCGCGACAGCCATGGACCTGGTTGCCAATGCATTCGCATTCAGTGGAGCGGACGGCACCGGGAAGATGATCTACACACACACCGCAGCTGGAACGCAGCACGGGACTATCCGTGTAATCATCAATGGCGTCAAGAAGTGGATTCCATTCATGTCGGCAGAGTGATCACCATGAGAAAAATCAACCTCGATCCCTATCTTGTGGAATGCGTCGATGAAAAAGGAGCAGTCACCAAAGCCCCCTACAATGTGAGGCTATCTCTGGTGAACTCCCTTTTTCATCCCGACCAGAAACTCGGAGCCATGGAACTCCTGAACAACGACCGGCTGGCACAGAAAATCAAGCTGGTTGAAGGCTCCGACATACTTCTGGAAGAGGAGGAATACTCCCGGGTGCAGCGGGCTATACAGTCTATTCACGGCTACACGCAGAATGACGTGGAGCTCGTGCGCCGCATCATGGAGGCCCCGGAAGTCCCGGTGAAAGAAGCGTGAGGTGATGGATGGTCTACCTCACGCAGTCGGATGTTGAAGCCTCCGGCGGGGGGTATGGCTACGCGGATTTCAGGCAGTCCGGCGCGGTCATGACCGCAACGCAGTGGCAGCTCTTCTGCGACCGGTTGATCGACTCCATCACAGCCGCGATTAACTCGTACTGCAAACTCACGTCGTTCGAGCAGAACACCTACACCGAGTACCACAGTGGCCGGGGAGCCACCGGAGATCTCGGGCAATATGCAGAGCGCGACCGGATCATGCTCCTCAGGGAGCAGCCGGTCGTCTCCGTAACATCTCTTTCGGAAGATCTCGCCTCAGCGACCAGTGCACCCAGCTGGACGGCACGGGTGCAGCGTGCGGTTGGTATCCTGCCCGGTACTGCGGATTTCCGCATCGCAACCCGGGGTTCGTTCTCGTACATCTACTTCGAGCAGAACGTCCCCTCCAAGGGCAACAACAACGTCAAGGTGGTATACGTCGCCGGGTTTGACTCCGACTCAGAAGAGATAGACGCCATCCGCATGATCGCGCAGCAGATCTCCGATAACTTCCTAGCGAAAAAGAAGGCCCTGCAGGAAGCCAGCGCCGCCCGGATGATCGGCACCAAGGAGTCGGCGGACATGTTCAAAGTCCAGGCATCGGATGTGTTCACGCCCGATATCCGGATGCAGCTCGACAACTTCAAACGCACGCGGGCTGGTGGGCCCGCATGGAGGTAATAGTGAGAGAGAATGAATTTGTTACGTTCCTGGACTGCGAACGCATTCAGCGGGAGAGAGACCAGAACCTCGTCGGTGCAGTTGACATGGCACGAAAAAACACCGCCCGGGAGGCAAAGCAGATTTGCGAACAGTCTGATACCGCGGTCTCCGAGCTGAAAGAGGAAATCAAGGAGCTGAACAAGCGCCTTGACAACCTGCTCCTTGCAGGGGCGGGTCTTGTAGTGACCTCATTGATCTCGGTTTGCCTCTCTCTGTTCACTATTGTGATGCAGTACAAGCCATGAACGACTCGAAGATCCTCAAGGATATCGTAACCGGCACAATCGAGATGGAAGAGCTGCAGGCACGGATCGCCGATGTCTTCATGGCCGAGATCCAGACCGAGATCATGAAGGGAACCCCGGTCGACAAGGGATACATGCGGCAGCACTGGCACGAGCGGAAACTGACCCGCACCCAGATTGAGTTCGCCAATAACACCTCATATCTTCCCTTCCACATCACCGGTACCGGTCTCTACGGGCCCAAGCACCAGATGATCTGCGCCAAGGGGATGAGCAAGAGGAATCCCGGACACCCGCACGTCATGGCATGGAAACCGAAAGGCGGCGGCGACCTCATCTTCCGGCGCTGCATACGAGGGATGCGCCCGAATTCCTTCATCGAAGATGGGATCGAGGCGGGCATTGCGAACGGCTGCCAGGCGGTCATGCAACTCTTCAGCGGGGCGGATCATGTCATCGAGTGACCAGATCAACTGCGTCATCGATGCCGTCATGGCCCGCATCACGACAAATCTTGTCATCCTCGGACTCGATCGGATCTCCGAACGGGACGAAGACCCGCGGTACATTACCCCACCGGAAGCCTACGCAATACCGTTCGTTGAGGGACGGGATACGATCAAACTCTATGCAAATGGCGAGGAGCACACCTATCCCCTGCACATCGTAGCCTTCTACAAGGGCACGGACATCACCTCCTACATCCGGTCAACACGGGATTACGGGCTGGCTGCGCTGGACCTCTTTACCCAGGCCAATGCCACGGTAAGGGGGACATCGGTGCTCGGTGTTGTGTGTGGCGGGGAAGTCGTCGATGCTTCGCTTGAAGTCGGGTACTGGCGTATCGGGGATTATGTAATGCATTACTGGACATTGAATTTACAGGTAAAACAGGTGATATGAAACATGGCAGCACCAAGCATGGTATTAGACACGTTTTTTGGGAATCGGGGCATTATCACAGTCGATAGTGTTACGGCACTGGCGGTCTTCAAAGGAGTTGAGATCACCCCCAAGTACGATGTCGCAAAACTGTATGGCGGCGGATCAATCCTGTGGGCGGATCTCGCCCGGCACACGTTCCGCGTAGAAGTGAAAATTAAGAGCGCGAAATTCAACACGATCATCTCGAGTGGGTTCCCTTACAAGATCCTGAACAATTCTGCTTTCGACGGCACTACGGCAGATACCAACGATGTGCCCGTGTTCGTCGTCGTAGCAACGGCAACCGGGGCAGCCGGGACGCTCTGTAAGATCACCGTAACGGATGTCTATTTCGAGAGTTTCCCCATGAGTCTCCCGGAAAACGACTGGTGGACGGTTGAATTCTCCGGCGAAGGTAAGAGCTGCGTATTTGCGAATTCCTGAGGCTGCACTATGGAAGAACTCGATCCCCAAAAAGAACTTGCATCCCGCGATGAATTCGAACGCAAGCAGGCTGCCCTTCATACCGCCATGGACGCCCTCATCCGGTCGTCCGGGGAGAAATCACTCTCCCTTGTCCACAATGGCATTACCATCCGGACCAGGATGGCTCTTCCCGGCAGCGCCCGGTCGGAGATCCTGAAACTTGCGCAGAAGTATAAGGGTGTGGACCTCGAAGCCGCCCGGAACGGAACGATTATACCTACTGAGCTCCCGGACGGTTTTCTCAATGACAGCCTCGAACAGCTCTACCGCACGCTTGCCGCACTGTGCATGGATGAACCTTACAACAGCGCAGAATCATGGCGCTATTATGATGAGATCACGGGTGAAGCGGAACTGATCTACCAGAAGGCAGAGGCCCTGATCAAGGAGGCGCACCAGACTGCGATCTCCTTTCGCAAAGAGTCCTGAGGGGCAGGCACTCGTTGAGCTGTGCTGTATGCTGGGAAAGAAGCCGTCGGAGCTTGACACCGAGCCAATCGAGGAAGTCTTCCTCGTGGCCGGGATTGTCGAGAGACAGAACAAGTTAGCGGGGGGTGGACATGCCGGAAACAAACTATAACGTCAAGGTCCTCGTCGATGTGCAGGGACGCAAAGTGATGGACGCCCTTGCCGGGGGTGGGGGTGGAGGAGCGACAAAGAACGGGCCGAAATCTCTTACGGGTGCACTTGGGGCAGCCCAGGGGAGCCTTATGAAAGGCGAGGGTATCGGAACGGTTTTCGAAACCCTCACAAAGTCCCTAACCGGATTGGCAGCCGTGGTCGGGATCGGTGTCGGGGTGCTCCTGATGGCCGTCTCGAACTCCAAGATCCTCACGACGGTTTTCGGAACTATCGGCAAGCTGCTCGGGTTCCTGATGGATGTGATCCTGATGCCCCTGATGCCGATTTTCATGATGCTCGTCCGGTGGCTGTATCAACTGATCATTGCCTTCCGGAACTTCACTAAGAACCTTACACTCAAAAGCCTGCTGGACTTCGGCGTGAACCTGCTCCTGCTCACCTCCCCACTTGGATGGGTCATCAAGCTCATCCAGTGGGCACTCGGAGAGGGCAACATCACGAGCGCGATCAACTTCACACTCGGGATCCTGGAGGGTATCGGCGACTGGCTCTGGACGATTGCCGAGTACGTCATTATAGGCAACGTCAAACTGGCCCATGATGCCATTGCATTAATGTTCAATATCGGATCCGCCATTCTCGGGGCGTTCTCCGGGCTTGCCGACCTCATGATCTCAATCCTTCAGTACCTCTGGGGGATTGGGAACGGCCCGGGTATTACCCAGATTGCCATTGATTTCATTGCCAACCCCCTCGGAGCCATCTGGAGCTTCCTGCTCGCACTTTGGGCCGGGGGTAAAGGAGTCTATAACATGGCCGCCGGCTCGCTGGGATTGCCGACCCTTGACGCAGGTGGGACAGTTACCCAGACCGGTATCGCAGTTGTGCACCGGGGTGAGACCTTCAGTGGCGTCCGGGGCTCCGGTCAATCCGCTGCAGGTACTGGAGGTGGGGATACCTTCAACTTCTATAATTACGGCCAGACCAAGACCGAATACGAGCTCTTCCTGAAGTTCATGGAGTTCATGCGTGTGCGTGGCAAGGGGCTGACTCTATGACATATGCATGCACACTCACCAACCAGGATAGTACCGTCACCGTAGATTTCGATAAGACCTACAACGAGGGCGGTGGGCCTCAATACTCCTACGTAAACGAAATTGCTGTGATGGAGGCCCCGGCGGATTCCACGACTGGCGCCACCACGGCCCAGGCACTGGACTTCAAATATACACAGGAGAGTATCAGCATCTCCGGACAGTTCAAGGATGGACTTGGTACCGCAGACGGCAGCACGCCGGGATCCACAAAGTTCGAGAAACTCCTGTATCTCTGCCGGGTTGAGATAGTATCGCTCATATTTGCGTGGCCGGTCTCAGCAAAGACGTGGTACTGTGTTCCCACCCGGTTCACCTGCGGGGAACAGGGGGCACATGGTGAAACGCTCAGCTATGACATTACACTCCGGATCGTGGGGTCGTAATCCATGACCATCACCTCGGATTTTGACTCCAACCCCCGCACACATTTTGGAGTGGCGGGCAGTACGTTAAACGTCCGGTTCGTTGACAAGTCCACCACGGACAACGGCGTGATAAACTCGTGGCTGTGGAAGCTCGATGACTCTCACGCGATGGATGCCCCGGTTTCGACCCCGTATCTGACGGGTACCAATTTTTATACCGTTTTCCTGATCAACGATCAGATAAAACTATTCACAACGGGATCGTTTCCCACAGGTTTATCCGGGACGGTTGTGTACTGGGTTGTGGCAGTGGGTCCACCATCTTGGATCTCAATCTCTCTCACCAAGGGCGGGGCACCGGTCACGTACACAAACGGGAGCGGATCCGGGTCGTTCACCATCAGCAAGGTCAGCGACCTGCAGAACCCCGTCATCCAGTTCAAAACCATCGCTGCAGGCACCCACAAGATCGCCCTCACGTGTAATGATTCCGGAGGATCCAGCGCGGCTACTACAACAAAAACCGACTGGCTCAAGATCGCCACCGGTACCTTTACTCCGCCCACGATATCAACCGCATACCGGAATCTTACGCTATTCGTATACGAGCGCTCCCTAGAGACAGCCCCGAAAGGCTCCTGCATCTGCCGGAATAAGACGGCGTCCTGCAACCTCTTCTTTGTGAACCTTCTCGTGCAAGGTGCCATGACCAAGGCCGGCAAGGCCACGTTCGATATCGTGAACACCGGTGCCGGTACTGCAGATGAAATTGACCTGTTCGAGAGCACCACGATCGGCACCTACAAGAACATCGCCATTATCGGCGGATATGACGTTATCTGGTCGGGGAAGATCACCAAGGCCGAGAAGGAGCAGAAGAGTCCGCCAGGTGTCACTCCCCAGAAAGCCATCTACCACTGCGAAGCGTATACGGACGTTAAGAAGCTCAGTGACTGGAACATCAAGACCCCGGCCTCACAAGTCGGGAAATCTCCCGGCCAGCTCTGCACCTCAATCCTCGATATCAACTCCGGAGAGCCGGACTTCATCGGCACCCGGGGCGGATTCATCGACCCGTCCGGCTCCCTGCTGCAGATGACGCTCACCGATAGTGATAAACTGACGGCGTTTTCCCAGCTCACGAATGCAACCGATTACGACTGGCGCACCCGGATGGAGACGATGCTGTTCCAGTATGCGACTTTCAACGGCTCCAATCTCATCACCATCACGAGCGCGGGACTCACAACAAGCGCACTCGTGGGCAACTGGATCCTGTTCCCGACCGCCAGCATCCTCTCCACGGTGGGCAGTACCGTTTTGCTTTCTGCCGGGGGTAGCGACGTCATCACTCCATGGACGACTTTGCCGTGTACTGGAGATCGGGTCATATTCTCAACGACAGGCACCCTTCCTGCGCAGATCGTGGCCGGGACGATATACTATGTCGTGTATGTCAATACCGGCGGCCCCACAGCATACTTCAAGATCTCGGCAACCAAAGGGGGTGCACCGATTACCTACTCAGGTGCATACACCACAACCGGCCACTCGTATGTGAAGTTCCCCGTGAATAATATCGGAGTCCTCGCATGGGGCAGGATTACCGCCAACGATGCAACCACTATCACGGCAGCAGTTACCGGGGCTGCGCAGGTTCCGCTCACCCTTGATAACTGCCTGATCGTGCAGGTGCCACGGATGGACTTCTCCAACGACCTCATGGAGCCGGATGTGGTGCGGGCATTCACCAACGGAGTGAACTGCGTCCGGTTCACGAACTCCGATGATAAGGTGGACCTGTTCACGAAGGTGATCGCCAAGGGCAAGAACGCACTCGCAACTGCCCAGAGTGGCCTGAATAGCAGCATCACGGCAGCGATATCGGCAAAGGATGCATGGGATTCATCAAAACAGTTCTTCAAAGCTTCAACAGTGATCTCCTACCGGATGGATGGGTATGTTTATTCCTATGCGGCGAGTGCCACCACCATTACTTTGATCGGACAGGGATATGCTCTCAAAATTGGTGACACATTTTATGTGTACGGCATCAAGGCAGATGCCGCGCCACAAATCTATGGAGCAAAAACAGTCTCGGGAATAACTACAGAAACCCAAACTGATGGTACTTTGACCACAACGGTAACCTTCACAACCGGATATTTGGATACTATTCCTCTCATGAAATACAGTATCCTCATCGCAACTAAAACCTATATTAAAGATTCTTCAATAATTTCCACAGGTACAGATCACTACGTCGGGACCGAGAAACGAACCTTCCGGTCAATCGATTCGGATGCTGTTTATGGACCTTATACAGCGATCGGGAGCAGTGGGGATATTGGGGCCGGGACTTCAATCATAACTCCACACCTACCAGGGTGTCTGATTTCAACAACCCAGCACACGGAAGCAGCACCGGAAACGGGATCAACACTACAGTTCCATGGCACAATCACGAAGAACATCACGATTGATACCCTCACGACTATCCCGGACCTGGAAGTGGCAGCATCAAATGCGCTCCTGCAGGGCTCCCAGTACTACCAGAAATCCTCGATGAACCTGACCTGGTTCCAGTTCACGGTGAACCGCGTGCGGGATGGAGTGCAGCTTACCGGGCCCGTGATGATCCGGGAGGGACAGAAGATCTCCATCGTGCCATACACCGGGGCCACAGCGATCGAGCGGCAGGTGATCCTGTGGGAGATGGATGCCAACAGGATGATCGTGTCGCTTACCCTCGGGGATTACGTCAAGGACGTGTACAATGTTCTGGACAAGAACACGGCAGCTTCCCAAAAAGCGTTGCTTTAAATATCAGATCCGCCTACTTTTTAGCAATGGGTGAAATCCGGGTTTCTTGGGATTTCCTGCTCGTTTCTCCACTTGTTCTCAATTACCTCAAGAGCAGGGAGTACCCGTTTTTTGTGTCCTGCACCGTGATCCAGGACTACCTCGAACGACTGCCGGAGATTGCCAGCCAGCGGATCGTCCGGATGGAATGGAACATCGCCCACGCCCTTAATGAGTGTGGCTATCGGCGCATCTCAAACACCGGGAAGGGTTTCGTGAGAGCGAGTCTTGGGCTCCAGACCGTCCCGGAGCCTGCGATGTTCCGGCAGCTCGTCAATATCGCGATGTAAAAAAGAGTTATCGGATGCAAGGTGGTGCGTGAGCCCTGCGTCTGAAGCCCGGGTCAAAGGAGAGAAATTCTGGGGCGGGCTGTCCGAACTGGTGTGCCCTGATCTGCCGGATGACCTTCCTGATTTTCTGTCTCATATTACTACTAAACATATTTTTTTAACCACATTGATATAGTTTTCTGCATTTTGGGGTTATTTTCTTAACTGGGATGAATTAAAATTCCGTAAAAAGAAACATTCCGATCCCAATAATAATTTTGGTCTGAGAGCATGGTGGTCTGTTCCATTTTCACGGGATAAAGAAAAGTTTGTACTTTTGTGATATCAATCCCTGAATAACTGATAACATCAACCTTAACCGGCTGGCTTTTCTGATACTGCATCCCCGCAACGAATCCTGTAGCTAATACCATTGCGGCAATCAGAGCCACTGTGATTATCTTAATTTTATCCATCGTCATTCACTCCTATTAGAATACTCCCTTCTTTTTTCGGTTTTTCTGCCTGAAACGCCACGATTACAAGCGCCCGTGCAGCTTCATCGAGCGAGAGAGAACCATTCACCGAATAGTTGACCTGCCCCGCCTCATCACTGGTTTTCACAATAGTGAGAACTTCAATCGTGTTTTGCATGGTGTGGTATTCTATTCGTACTGGTATATATCCTTTTTCCAACCCACAAACCACAAGGTATATATCCTCACTGGTATATACTCTGGTATGGGCAAAACGCTCAATGTCAAAGTCAATCAAGTGAGCCGGGCAATTCGGATGTCAATACCCCAAAGTATTGCTATCGCGCTCGGAATCTCACCCGGGGATACCGTAAATATCCGGGAATCAAGAGGTAAGATGATCGTTGAAAAGGTGTGTGAAACCAATGCAAACAACAACCAAAAACCATGATGGCAGTCCCGATCAAGAAGGGGAGACTGCTAACAATTCTGAATCGCCTGAGGAAATCAAAGTTTGCCAATACCCATTCTGTGGGTGCATTTCCGCAAAGGGATACACCTGCATGCATGATGGCCCCTGTGATCCCTGCGATGAGAGCGGGCGGCATTTCTCGATCCAGTATGTGATCGAGGGTAACCAGCGGTATGTGGTCCGGGAATACAACCCGCAGGAACAGAGGGCATCATGAGCCACATGGCCAACCTCATTGCGGATCTCTGCGGTGCCTGCAACAAGGACACCGAGGCCTGCGGGCGGGATATGAACGATTGTCTGACCGACCATGAAGCGGCCCTGATCGATGCTGCGTATGAGGTTGGACGCGATGCGGGGTTGATTTGAAATGCAATCTCACAAGTGTGCATACCTGCATGCAGGAGATGTTTGTGCCGGGGACGAATACTGCCAGTATAAACTTACGACCGCTTGTTATCCTCTTGACCGGTACTTCTGCGGGAAAGATCAGCTCACCGGACTTGAACCCAGAACCCGGCAGGTTGCGGGATGCACCA
>Ga0268280_1000702_pt1 | contig 25918 bp, 38 predicted proteins | sample saktaG_9_FD_190139 | JGI IMG/M metagenome (GOLD analysis project Ga0268280, IMG submission 190139) | Saline water microbial communities from Sakinaw Lake, British Columbia, Canada - sak_2011_5_24_40m | ecosystem: Environmental > Aquatic > Non-marine Saline and Alkaline > Saline ... | reverse complement strand
CACCAAAACCAAAAGCATCTGGGCTTTCTCCAACTCTTTCCAATTCGCAAACAACGTATTGGCTTTTATGAAATGGCTGTATTCCTTTATTTCTAAGGTATTTTGCAGCCTTAAAACACAAATCACGATGAGAAAAGCAGCCGATAACACGTGGTATAGTTAATTGGGGTTTTTCTGCGTTATTCGTCATTATATCAATTTATTAAGTTTATACTCGGTGGATAGGTTGTCGGTCTCTAATCCCCAACTAACCATACCACCATACGTTACCGGTAGACTTCATCGCTGTACTTTGTTTCATCAAATTCATGATTCCATTTGTACTTTCTGACCTCTTCGATCATCTTACGGTCTCTAATGTCGTCAGGGTCTTGGTTCCTGAGTAGCTTCCTGGTTTCGCTTTCGTGCTGTTTACGCTTGTTTTTTTCAACCTGAAGCTGATAGACAACGTAACAGGATAACGATAGGATAAAAAAGAATAGTGCTGCTAATAGTGCTGTCATTTGTTTAGTTTTTAATGTAAGTATTTTCAAAATAAATTGAGTCGATTTTGAATTGGCAACGAAGCATGCTATAATTTCCTTCTTTGTTCCATTGGCTTAATGCTCCTTTGTAGTACCCATTTTTAAAAGTAAGCCTAATCAGGTCATCGTTTTTGTCTTTATTTATCTTAAGTCCTAAACAGAACCAAGAAGCGCAAATTAACAGGTAACACATCCACCATATTATTTTTTTCATGGCTGAAGTTTTTTAAGTTCGTTTGCAATGAAGTCCTTTACGATCATCCGTACCCGAACGATCCCGCCCAGTGCGATTATGTCGAGTTCTTTGACGTAGATAGTGACGTTTTTAACCGTCTGTCCGGCTGGTTTTGGCTTTGGTCCTCTGCTGTCTGTCATGATAAAAAGTTTAATGAATATTTAACAATGTGCTTTCCGTTGATTTCGATGAACTCAGGCTTAATGTTCATCCCTTGTTTTTTCAGTTCCCAAATTCTTGCACCTAATCGGAGACATGAGAATTTATAAAGAGCTTCCAAACTTGTCAGGCTTTTACCGCTGAGTAAATGTGCTTTGATGGCCTCGTTTTGTGATACTGTTGCTGTCATATCTGTAACAATAAAAAGGTTAATAAAAAGATCAAAAATGCTGTTAAAATCTCTGCTGCTTTTTTTATGGCTCTAATGTTGGAAGTTTGGCAACGTCTGTCCGATGAAACCGATTGACATACTCAAGCATTGTAGAATAGATTTTTCTTTCTACGTCTGTTACGTTTTCCTGATCGGCATTTGCAATTAGTGAAGCAAAATGAAATGCCATTTGTGTTCTGATTCGCAAATCTGACTTGAATTTTAGACTGGCACATGATAAAGAATAAGCACACATATCCAAATCGGCTCCCTGCAAATTGGCTCCCTGCAAATTGGCTCCCTGCAAATCGGCTTCCCGCAAATTGGCTCCCTGCAAATCGGCTCCCTGCAAATCGGCTCCCTGCAAATCGGCTCCCTGCAAATCGGCTTCCCGCAAATCGGCTCCCTGCAAATCGGCTCCCTGCAAATCGGCTCCCTGCAAATCGGCTCCCTGCAAATCGGCTTCCTGCAAATCGGCTCCCTGCAAATCGGCTTCCTGCAAATCGGCTCCCTGCAAATCGGCTCCCTGCAAATCGGCTCCCTGCAAATCGGCTTCCTGCAAATCGGCTCCCTGCAAATTGGCTTCCCGCAAATTGGCTCCCTGCAAAGTATCTTTAATTGTGTTGTCTTCTTTTTCATGTGAAAACAATACTGAACCCCAAATAGATTTAATCTCGATTTTCGTTTTCATTTTCGTTTCAAATTATTGTGAATAAATATTAAAAAATAGAATATCGCCCCTTTGTCGTTTTTTAATTGTTTCTTAACTGATGTAAATATGATACATATATTACATATTACCTAATTATTTTATATGTTGTACAACATGTTTTGCAATTATATTTGATCAGTTTAGTTTAGGGAAAAGAAACCTTTTATCCTTGAATAATCTAAGGATGGAGTTAAATCAAATTTAACTGTAATTTAGTAACTCTGCCTTGAACTACTCCAGTAGACGGATTTTACCGTTTTCAGAATCGCAGGAAACTTTAAAACTATTCAAGTCGGATGTTGTCGGTTTAAACATTGCACCCTCTGGCGTTTCCTGTTTGACTAAATCACCTTTGTTTTGGATTTTGCTCGATATAATCAGCAGCGGGAAAAACTGTATCAAAAACCCGAATTTTTGATAATAAAAAAACCGCTGAAGTGAAGTGTCGGGCATCATTCCAGCGGTAGTTTTTAGACCTTTTCGATCCAATTTCGTTTCTCTATTGACCCGACATCAACAGTACAAATATACAATATTATTTAATACCAAAACATTTTTTTAAAAAAAAGAGTGCCAGCCAAATGCCAGCACTCCTAAAGAAAGAAATGAAAAAACGAAAAGAAAGCAGGTTTATTTTTTCTGAAAATTGATCTTTGTCACGTCCACATTACCACAATCACTAAAGGCTTTAAAATCCGTTTTGCCGTTGAACCAAAGGACCCCTAAAAACCGTTTTCGAACGACAATCAGTTGAACAGAGTTTAATCCGGTGCGTTCGGTTATCTCTAACTGCGAATTTGGATCGGTTGAATTAACGAAACCTTTCATTCCCCAACATTCCTCCGCCACTGATACGGGTATTTTAAACGATTTATCAGGGAGTTGAATAACGTCCTTGTAAATTATCTTCGTTGATCCAGTGTCTCTGAATACAGTCTGGATAACGGTAGCCTGTTGAACGTTGCGGAGCTTAATCTCATTATCCTTTAGCACATCATCAAGTTTGGTTTTCCAAACAGTGTTCAGGTCGTTGTATTCCTTTTTGCTCAGGGTTAATTCCCGATCATGCAAAGCGGTTAAATTCTCCTGGTTTGCTTTCAATCGGTTATTGTCGGCACGAAGTTTAACGACCGTGTTAAAAGTCAGTCCCAACCCGATAAAAAGTAACAGGATTAAAATAGGTTTCCAATACTTTAGTAATATGGTCATGGCTGTGGATTTGGTGTTGAATTAGCGATCATCTCATTCTTTTCTGCACTACCTTTTGATGATCCGTAAAAGTAGCCTACAACAGTCCCAAACGTGGTTAGCAGTGTCCCGATAACCAAGTTTACAGCGTCAGGATATTTACCTGAAACGATCAAAAAACCAAGCGTGGCAAAGAATCCAATTGTAATCAATGCCCCGAGGCTATACATAAAAATGTCTTTTGTTTTCATCAGTTAAAATATTTTAGTTCCCCAGTTGTATATAATAAAGCCTCCGATTGTCTGCGATAAGTTAAACCCTTCAATTCTTTGCCAGCACATTTATTCCACATCAAAAAAGCGTCTGTAATCAAGTCAGGTTCTGTCTTCATAACGATACGTCTTAAAAGTGTTGACGAGGCAAAATTACCTGAACCGATATTGAAAACAAATGAAATTAACGCATCGAATTGGTTTTGATTTAATGGTAGTGAAAGCGAATCCAATAGCTTCTCATTTTTAAATAGATCACTTTGCAGAACCCTTATTGCATCCTCTACGGTATGAATAACGCTTAATTCAATAGCTTTTGCCTGGTCTGTATCGCCGTTCAAATAGCGACCATTATAGAACATCGCATGACCATAGCCCTCTGTCCAAATGCCTTTAGGATCTTGTTTCGGAGTTAGGCCAATATCGGACAAATCACCATCATGCATACTTTCGTAATGTTGAATCAGATCAATTCCGTTTTGACTTGTTTTCATAGCCTATCAATTTCTTCTATTTCCTTTGAATAATCCTTCAGATCAATTTCGGCAAAGATAGAATCCATCTCTTTAATGTCGTCAACCGTTGCAACTATCTTATCGTTCATTGTGGTTTGTATTTAGTTTCGTCAAGTCCCCTGATGCGAAGTGAAATTATCCTGTCTACAAATTGTGTGAAGTCAACATTTACAGCCTCTTTGTTTTCTCCTGATACTATCCGAGCTATGTATTTTGGCCTCTGGTCTTCGATAATCTTGAATTGATCCTTAGTTATGTAAAAGTTGTAAATGTACTCTTTTGTAACATAATCTTTGGCCATCTGAGCCTGTGACTTTTGGATGAAATACGATGAAGTCAGAACCAGGAACAGCCCTAATGTCATTATCATATCATAGACGGTGGGAGGTTTAAAGCAAATGTAATCGTTAAGTTTCATTTTTGCGGCTTTCTTATATAGTTTTGTTCTGTCCATTGTTTCAAGGACTCAATCCATTCTGAACGAATACTGTTAACATCTTTTTTTATTGCCTCGTCTTCTTTTTTCATTTCTTTGACGACCTCCATGACTGCCTTTTGATTGGTATCAAGTCTTACAATTTCATTACCCTGCCATGTTTGCGTTTCAGATATCTTATAGTTAAAAGCCAGATTTAAGGTTACGCCGATACCAATAGCTGAGAGCAAAATAGTGTTAAGTCCTTTGTAGATTGTTGTTTCTTTCTTTTCTTCAATCAGTTCAATTTCTTGTTTTTCACTCATAGCAAATTATTTTAATTCATCATTCTTTGCGTTATCTTCTAACTTCATTTCATACCCTTTAAAAACGAACCCAACAGCCCAAATAAGATAAAACAGCACAAACGGCAACGGTATAAATAGCCAATTCAAAACAGCCCCGAATAGCCACGTTTTAACCCCTAAAATCAAGCAACCAACTAACCACCAAATAAGGTACTGGCGTTGGTGATACATTTCATGCCTGATCATTGCAGCCGTCTTTTCGCCCTTGTAAAAGACAAAAGGCCAAAGCGTCACGGCTTCATAACCTTCAGGCGGGAATCGTTTTGTTTTAATCCAGATCATCGCTTTCAATTTCAGGTATTTGTTCAACCAACTCAACGTTCCCCAAAACAGACATCCACTTTTCTTGCACCTCTGCTGTGATCTCCATAAAATAAAGACCGTTGACTGAAGTTGGATTTGGATCGCTGTAAAAAAAGGTATCTGACCTTTCATCGGGATAGCTCTTTGCCCTTCCTATTGCATCGTTTAAAATTGAATAGGCTTCCAATGTTGGCAACTTGGCGAACATCGTCTTGAATTGCGGGGTGTCTTGTATCTCTTCCATTATGATTTTATTAAACGAACTGAATAACCACTCATTCTATTTCCGTTGTCATCGACTGTTGCTTCTGAGTTATAAACAATAATAAGCCCATAGGCGAAGGTGCTGGATGGATTTGTCGTAGAAAAGAAGCATGCTGCTGTTGCAAGCTGAGCAAATGATCCATCTGTATAAACTCTTCTCCCCGCCGATAATGCCGTAAACCCGCTTGAGTTATCTGCTCCGGTATTAGGAGTACCCCAATAACTCAACCCCTCTTTTTTCATCTTTCCTCCGGCAACCGTTGACCCTCCCAAAGTTGTCTGAAGAGTTGTAAAGTCGGCTTGTGTTGGTACTCTCCACCCCCACGGAGTTGAAGGATTAGCAGCATTATAAGCGTCAATATCATATTGAAGTGTCCTTGCTGCATACCAATTATATAATTTGCCATAAATAGCTCCTACTGCTGAATCATTATTGTAATGGCACCAGGCTGCTGCTGCCAAACATCCGGCTTGATCTTTTACGGCTGCACTACCCGAAGTGGCTGCATAGATAGCATCATAGACTTCGGTGAGACCTGACCAACCAACAAGTTGTAAGGAATAAGAATCTATTTGCATATCACAAACAGCATTTCCCATATACATAGTACCAACAGAAGAAGTACCTTGTGCTTTAAATATTATAGAGAATGTTCCTGACCCTGTTAAACTTTGATTTAATACTATAGCAGATACTCCATTAAAATACCCATAAATTACTGGACTTCCTGAATTTACTTTATAATTAAAAGAATATTTATAGTATTTACCAATTACGGTAGTAATTGATCCAAAATTAGTTGGTCTTATTAAAGGACGATTACTTTTTCCTGTTGTTATAACTAATTTAGCATCCTTTGTCCCAGATATAGGAGAGGTAGTATTTAAAGTTAAAGTAGAAGCAGATCCATTTTCATCTACTCTTTCGATTACTAATCCTCCTTCCATATCTCCTCCAGCAATAAGCTCTACATTCGCATTATCCGTGATCTCATTGATCACGTTGCCTTGTGGTGTGCAGACAACATACAAATTACTCGTTGCCCATTCTTGCGTTCCGATTACTACAGAAGGAATTTCGGGATAAATGGAGCGGAAAAAATTTGCTTCTGCTGTTATTTGGGATTGGGTAAGGGCAATGTTGCGAAGCGTATAGGATAATATTTTTCCAAATACAGATTGCATCAATATAGATAGTGACATAGCGGTTGTTGTTCCTGCTGAGGTCAGTGCTATCTCTTCCCCGCCAATATATGCTTTTAATGAGTTATCTCCACCGGCTACGAGATGTAAAATAGAATTTTTGCCTATAATCTTATTTGTAGACTTGTCAGCAAAAATATAAGTGCCGTTCAAAAGTGCTTGTATTCTATTTCCGTTTGAAGTTTTTAAATACAAATAATTAGTAGATCCGTTTGAGGCAAAAAATTGCGAATAAGCGTAATAACCAAACCAATTAATAACAAGTGTTAGACTCCACGGATCGGAAGCACCAAAGGATATAGTAGGATGCACAATTAATCTTCCTGACCCATTCGGATTAAGCATTGCATACCTCTCATTGGGAGCAATATTCCCACTAAGATACGGCTGATTTAGGTCGGTAGATTGTACGGCGTCATTAGTACCAAAGAAAGAGTACAGCTTTGAGAAATAGCTGTAAATTGTCGAAGTGCGGAACTTTGCCCCCGACCCCGCAAATACGGCCAATAGGATGGAGCGTGAGATTCCGTTCTGTTCGCACATACGGAAGTACTCGCGGGTCAGATTTTGATTAGAGATAGTGCCCCCGTCCGAAGTAACCCGACTGAGATACGCCCCGAAATAAGCAAGATAATTTACAAGGCGTTTATGAATGCCCTGGATACTATTTCTAAGCCCGTTGAATGTTCCGTTTATAATTGGTATCATGCTACAAAGTCAACTCCGGTCGTTTTACAGATCAACAATTTGTTTGCTGTCATAGCTGCCAAAACAGCTACTTTTAAAGTCATGTTTGGGCGCAAAGGAATGTAACGCCTGAAAACATAGTTCATCGGCAAACTACCCAAACCCAAAGAGGCGTTCAGTGCGTCAACAGCCGGAGCCGTCCCAAGATTACCTGAACTCAAAGGGATTACTACAACTCCGTAATGGTGAACCGTTGCCCCATCCATTGCGTAGATAATAGCGGTTACGGCTGCCGTATCTGTCGTGCTGATAGTGATACTCTCAACGATTCCGCCGTATGCCCCTGCTGTGTAGCAAACCTTTGCGTCTGCCGAGATACCATCAACATTGATAGCCGTAGCCCCTACCGTTGAAGCCCCTGTTCCCAATACTGCCACACCACCATTCAAGACGGTTGCGTATTTTGGTAAATTAACTGCTGCTAATGACATAATTTTATTTTTTAAAGTGTTAATATCTGTATGACATACTCATAGAAAACTCAATCTCATCGGAACTATTCGCTGCCAGTGCGTCTGCGGCTGATTGTGCAGACGAAACAACATCCAAGCCTGTTTGCACCCTATCGGCTGCCGTAGCAATAGCATCTAAACCAGTTTGCACTCGATCAGCCGCAGAAGCACTTACATCCAGTCCGGTCTGAACTCTATCGGCATTGGTAGCAATTTTATCAAGTCCGGTTTGTGTGCGATCCTCTCCGGTTTGCACAACGTCAAGTCCTGTTTGCACCCTATCGGCTGCCGTAGCAATAGCATCTAAACCAGTTTGCACTCGATCAGCCGCAGAAGCAATTACATCCAGTCCGGTCTGAACTCTATCGGCATTGGTTGCTATTGCGTCTAATCCTGTTTGTATCTCAGAAGCTGAAGCGTTTTGTTCTGACTGTAAAGCAGCAGAAGCAGAAACGGCGGCATTAGAAGCATATTCAGCAGAGTTCACTAATCCATCTATAAACTGCTGTTCTGTTCCAGTGTAACCACCCTCGACAGCGAACTCATACGCCGATAGCCCTGTATCTCCTTTTTTAAATACTTCAACAGTTGTACTCATATCGTTGGTATTTGTGGTATTTCATTTGTAATAGCAAAATAACCGGTTGTAAGTAATGTTTTGTCCGATTCGTCAGTATAAACAGAAAGTCCACATTTATAAATTGAGGGATTAACATTCATATTGCTACCTGATTTATAAAGCGTTATTGTTCTTGACGTTTTGTCTGTATTGGGTATCGCTGTGGCTGCGCTAACATGAAGTGAATTATCTGATTCTTTAAAGTCTAAAATCAAGGTATCTCCTGGATTCCTGCGCACCTGAAATATAAACGTCTTTCCAACGCAATCAATATTAGTGACGAGTTCAAATACTCTTTCAAATTCATCTAATTTAATTACATCATCATAACTTAAAATAGCTCTCGTTATATCAGACATAGTCTTAAAGTTTTTATAAAATTAAACAATATTTTTCAATTTAACACGCTACATAATATAATTTACCCCCGCTGATCTGAACCGGAACCCAATAACCCCCCTCGGTCGGAACCCAAACAAGGTAATATCCATCCGATGCTTTTGTACAATCCGATCCTGTACCCGCGTAAACGTCTGCCCCTTCGGCATAAGTTGACTGAACCGTAATGTCTAAGCATGTACCACACGCCGCCCATACGTCGCAAACATTACCGCTCGTTACCGTTACGCCTCCAACGGAATATACAAATGATCCGGCGGTTAATCCTCCTGGTCGGGTACATCCCGAAGTGGTTATTTCGTTTGTCCATTCAGCAGCGGCGTTACCACTCGCATCAACTCCAAAACACTGAAATAAATATGTCGAACTTGGATTTAATCCGGTGTAAGATTCTGACACAGATTGAGAGGTTCCGCTTGCCGACCCGTCCAAACGACCCACATATGAAAAACCTGATGTATAGCAAAGAATAGCCCAATCGGTCAAATCATAATTCGTGCTTGAAATATCAAACGTTACACTCGCCGAACTTGAACCGGTTGCTGTTGCTGATTGGCTTGTTACGGCTACATCGCTTTTTTTATAGTTGCGAAAGTTGTAAAGCTGATTTTTTGAACCCTTGTATGTTGGATCAAAATAAGCATCAACCGAATTAGTAAAGGCCGTTACCAAATTATTGCCTCCGACCACTGCCGTAACATCCGATAGTTTGAAGGTATTCGTATTCGGTACGGTTGTTTGTCCAATCGCACCAAACCAGGCAAAGAGTAATATTAAGGTGTAACGATAGTGCATTTTTCTGCCCTCCATTTTTTCTTAGTTGTCTTTTCCAATACCTGAACCCTGTTTTCAAGATCAGCAATTTTCGCCAAAAGTAACTCAATGTAATTAACTGATTTAATCCCTTTATCATCGGTATTAACCATTTCAGGATAAACAGCCTCAACGTCCTGAGCAATGACCCCGAAATGAACCTTATTTTTAGGATCATCTTTCATGATATACTTTACAAACGGAATAGAACGGATTTTAAAGTAGTCGTAAAGCGTTAAGGGTTCAATATCTTTTTTCAACCTTCGATCTGACAGTTGAAAGTTAGTCGATACCATTACTCCAGTAGAAGGGTTAAATGTCAGCTTAGACGATGTGACAAATGCCCTGTAAGATATTCCGCTCGATGCATTGGCGAACATCGGATAGTAGGTTGCATTGTTTGTCGTGTCCGCAATTCGGTCTTGATAACGGGTTTTAAACCCTTTATTTGCCGTTGAGTCGGCTGCTGATTTAGCTGTATTATTTTCCCATGTCGGTACATTTGACGGGCCCGCAGATGTTAATATCTGCCCCGCAGTTCCAGCATTGCCATTTAGATAAATTCGCGACCCCGCACCATGCAAGTATAAATGATCAATAACCGTTAAACTACCATTGACATTAAGCACAGCGGAATTGTATTGCGTTGGTGTAGCAATTGACACATAAGAAGCATATGAGTATAGTATGCTATTTGTTAATGCACTTGCCCCGCTCCATTTAGGTACTACATTTGCCGTACCTCCTGTTAATTTAGGCTGGTATACACTATCCCTTACCGATCCGTCGGCCATTTGGAATTTCGATGAACCACCGGCTGTTTTGCTGATCTTTTTAAATAGTTCGGTGCTTAGTCTCTGTCGGCTTGTATATCCGGTTGATTTCGTGCTATCCCATGCCATTTTCAACGGGTTGTAAAGATTTACCGACCCTTGATAAATCGTAATTGAACTATCGGCCGGCGTCCGATAAAATGAATATGTAGGAATCGAAACTGCTCCCGATGGTTTTGAGAATTGCCCCTGTGCTGCGAAAGAGCAAATTAATAATACATATAATATTAGTTTTTTCATATCAGTAAATTATTATCCATCCGGTTAACTCTTCTCCAATGTCAAAAAAGATTGTATCTATTAAATCATCCTGTCCGCCTCCGCTTGTAAGGGTTGTAAATTGCGGCTGTAATTGGCTGCGGTATCTCGTGCCGTCCCCGTTATCAATGATCATATCAATTCGCGGGTATTGGCCGTGTTTCGGAGCGTATAGAGTATTATAGTCTGTAACCGTTGGCAATGCGTTGGCTGTGAAAGCAACTATATCAGGCGTTAATGCGGTAACAGGCGGAGCGGTTGTGCCTATGCCTGTCGTGACCGAAGTGTACGAATTACCCCCGATACCGTTTAGCTGCCTTCCGTTACGTGGCATTCTTGGCGTTCCAATATCCAAAACGTAAACACTACTCATTTAGTAAGGTGTTATTGTTAATGAATCTACTCTTAACTCTGTTATTGCTGTTTCAACTAAGTTATCCCTGAAGTTTACAGACATGGATTTAACCATGAACTTTTTATCCGAAATTATGCCTGTATCTGTAATTACCGACAATTGGTTGAACTTGTTTTCAAGTTTCAAAGCATTGATTGTGAGATACCCGAAACGATAATTTGACGAAAGCGAATTTAATAAAAGATATTCAATTTTTTGCGTCTGACTTGCGCGGGTGAAGGCTGTTATTGGTGTGTAAGCTCCTGAATCGGCATACATCAACTTACCTCTATCAATTCCTGTTGTATCAGTACCACATATCAATCTGATTTGTTCGGCTTCTTCTTTTACGGTCTTATCTAAATATCCCTGAAACTCTACGTCTTTGTCGCCTACCTCTTCCTCTGTATCAATATCTGTCATTGACAGGGTTAATTTTCGTATTCTAATAGCGTTTGACCAGTCTGCATTATTCCGGTGCAACGTTCCATCAAAACGCTGAAACTCATAATCCGAGTATATTTCAAAATAAATTATTCCTCCTACCGATGTTTTTATTTCTATATTGTGAGGATTTCCGTCAAACTCAAACGGAACCCAACCATGCTTAATGTCTTTTCCGTTTTTGTTTATTTTGATGTAGTGATATGTTTGCGGTGCTCCAGGGTATGCAACCCATGCCGATTCTGTTGCAGCTAAGAATTCACCCGTATCGCTCAATGATTTGCTTCCTATTCTTAGCATGCATTTTAAAGCAAGTGATCCGATACCTTTATTATCTGCCAAATTTACCCGTAAATAAACCTCGCCACTAATCTTTATTTTTAACCCTCTATTTGTTTTAGTATCAGATAAACTTTTACTAATAGCACCTGAAATATACGCCTCCTGCGCTGTCTTTAAATCCAGTATTTTTGTGGATGCACCAGTCGAACCTTTAGTATAAATATTTATACAAGCATCCTCTTCTAATTCACCAATTAAAGACAATCCTCTATCGTTCTGTGCATAACTTAATTCTAACAATCCAGGAGAATAAACATTATAAACAGCGTGATTTGCAGCAGATTTGTAATGTAGATATCTCGTTGCATACCCTTGATTTGAAGGATCTTTTGTTGACCATGTAACTTCTGGCGCAATTGGATCACACTCGCTCTCGTTTAAAAGAGATTCAGGAAATACCGTTTTAAGCGGGTAAGGCGAATAGGTTACTACCTGTTTATTCTTACCTCCGCTCATCTCAATATCTGACCCTGTACCCATATAGCCAATATCTGAAATATCTTTAATCAGATTAACTGTTGCCGTTGCTACATAAGCATCGGTAGCAAAATCAAACTCTTTGAACGATCCCGAACCAGTTGCTAATGTATGTGAATCGGTTATCCAAATGTCGCCGCCTATTTGCGTGATACAAGCCCCGAAAGGTTGCAAACAACCCTCTATAACTTTACGCATCGTTTCAGCTATGCCGTCCTCATTGTAAAAATTAGCTGTATCTACGAACATTTCATGCAGGATTGAGCTACTTGCCGACCCGCTATAAGCTGTAAAAGTTGACGAAAGGGAAATAAATATACTTCCAAACGGTAACCCGATGCGATCCAATGCTATTTTTAGAAGCAAATAAATCGACGAAATACCTGAATATTTTAATCCTGTATCTGAAAGAAACTGCAACCGATCCAATAAAGCAAAGCCGTCATTTCCTGTGATCTGAAAAGGATAGTTGACATATTCGCTATATGATTCTCGGACCATCTCGCTGTTCAGATATCCAAGCCAATTGATTGTATTATCAATATAGTGCTTAATCATAAATTCTTTCATTTGGGTATGGTATAACCCTGCAAAAAACTTACGATCTGATGAACTGAGTAGATTAATCTCGCAACCCGTCCCGCGTGCCACTTGGAATTTATGGGATAGGTCCGGCATTTCAATTGAAAAAGGCATACCCATTGATTCAACTTCCTCGGCTGTCAGGGTAATAACTGTATCCTGCCATAGTTCGACCCGATTAACTTTATTGTCAAGCGAAGTAAATTCAAACCAATATTTTTTCTGGTATGCCATCTATTTAAAATTTTGGTTGCGTCTGTCAACGTTGTTCATAACCCCAATTAATTTATTTCCCTGTATCTCAAAGGTAACATTTCCTGCCAATGCGTCAGATGCTGATGATTGATTTTGTTTGCCCGTGTATCCCGATGCAGCACTACCTCCTCCACCACCTCCGCCGGATGAAGCCCCTCCGCTTAATCCTTTCTTTGATATGTTCGATAGTGCAGTACCAGCCGCGACCAAAGCAACACCAGCAGCCAAAGCCAAAGGCCACATTAAAGGATTAGAGATTGAAGCTAATAGCGCCGCTTGTGCCAAAGCCTGTGTTATCATCATTTCTCCAAACTGCACAATGAAATTACCGACCGAAGCGAGCAGAGACATTCCAAACTCACCCACGTTCATATCCCCAGACATTAGCGAACCGATACCCGCCCCGAAAGTCATTGCAGCCGATGCCATACCTGAAGCGATCAATCCATTTAGGCTGTCATTGAATTGTTTAACTTGTGTCTTCTTTTCTTCCATTGCCGCAGCCATCGCAGCGTCTCCGGTAGTCATTTTAGATTCTATATCAGCAAGACCTAAATCGCCTGTCTTTATATCCATTAACCCTTCTGTCGGTGCTTTAAATAATCCATTTTCAACGGTTATATTCTTTTTTATCGTTCCTATTATTTCCTGATTAGCTTTCATGGGCTTAGAAAGCGCATCGTTAACATCGTTCCTTAATTTTAATTCTGAGGCCAAAGCTCCATTAATAGCTCCCATTTCTCGGCTCAACATTTTTAATGTCATTGCCAACTCTGTATCTTTTTGAATGGCTTTTGCTTTGGTCTGTTCTAATTTAAGTAAGTCCTCGTCACGTGTTTCTCCTAAATCTATCTGGGCTTGCATGATCCGTGCCCTCTCTGATTCTATCGCTTTTTCGTCTTTGAATACTGATTTATATAGTGCGGCCGCCTCGTTAATCAGTGCCTTTCTTTCGGCTGCTGTCTTACCCTCTTCTCTTGATTCAACCCTTAACTGTGCGGCCTTTGCCCTCCGTTCTTCCAATGAAACGGTTAAATTCCTTTCCTTATCCTCCAGGTCTTGCAACTGTGAGGCTAATTGCATAGCAGTAGATACCTCTTTATTCATTTCCGCACCTACACCTTTGACTGAACCTTTAATTTTATCCCATCCATCAGAAAATTTACCTGAAAATATATTAACTAACCCTTCGCCAAATGCAGAAGCCCTATCTACCAAAACAGAGAATGCAGCCTTTAATCCTGCCAATCCTCTTTCAAGTGATTCTGCTCCCCGTTCTGTCATTGTGAAATATGATACAAGCGCACCCAATGCAACGACAATGGCACCAATTCCTGTAGATACTAAGGCAGCTTGAACTATCTTCATCGCACCACTGAAAATAGTACCTCCCGCAGCCGCCGCTTTCATTGATACAAAAAATGCCTGTATTCCTTGTGTTGCAGATGTGAATTTTGATAAAAGTCCATCTAACCCCAAAGCGGAGGCCATTTGCTTAAAGATATTTCCAATTGATGATCCAAACCCCTCAGCTTTCTTTTTTGAATCATCGAGTCCTTTATTAAACTCGTCTGATTTTAAACCCAGCTTTACAAATAAATCTCCAATCATTCCCATCGCTTCAGGTTTTTAGTTATTCAAAGTTACAAAAAAAGCGATTAGTTACTACCCATCGCCTTTATGATTCGTGCATTACGTTCGTACATATCTTCGTCAGCTACTCCGCCAGTTTTGTCACCATCGATTGAAAGAGGCCAAAGTGATTCAGCTTTTTTAGGCGTCTTCGCAAATTGATTAAATGACAACCAAAACAAAGCCCTGAAATTAGCCGACATTCTGTCTAAATTGCGGATATACCCTTGCACTTTGGCTGTTGTCTCTGCCGGAGTCAATGCGAAATATTCTTCTTTCGTCAGTCCAAGTTCACCGATACAGAACGCATATTCTCTCGAGTAGTCAACTAACTCGCTTTTGCCATCACTTTTTTTTTACTCTCAACCAGTCCGAAGGTTTGCGACTTACGCCACGCATCGACAATAGATTTTTGAACATCAGCGCCGGATAAAGCAATTGCAGCCGTCAGTTTTGATTTTGTAAAGGTCTGTTTTATTGACCTGTCCATGCAATACGCCTGAGCCGCTCCGTACATCATTTCAGTAACTAAGCGCGATTCTCCATTCTCTTTGATCCATTTGGTGTACTCTTCACTGGTTGCGATGTTGTTATTTTCACGAAATTGATAGATTGAAAGGTTTGTAAACAGAAAACCTACTTTCTTATTTGTGGAAACGGTCAACCCTAACAACTTGTGAGGGTAAGGCAAAAAAACTATTAGTTCGTCTTTCATGGGTTTACATCTACGGTCATTGTGTCTGAAATCTGCAAATCGAGTGAAAAGGTTGTTTTGTCATTGTCGGGATTTTCGAGTGCGACATTTGACAAAAGCGTACCGCCCGATATGATAATAGCCCCTGGTACTTTCACTCCTGAACTATCGTATTCTGTCAACGTAAAATCAACCGGCACTAATTGAACCTGTGCCGCGAGTGCGTCCTCATGGCCGTATTCAGTTGTAGCGGTATCGGTTGAAGCGATGGAAGAAACAGACAAAGTGCGCGTAATCCGCCCGGCTTTGAACGATGCTTTGTTTTGATTGATCTTGCTACTCACTTCGATCATCGTTTGTGCTGATTTCAGCGAAGTAGATGTTTCACCGATACACTGTAACACTCCATTGTTTGCGTTCACGTGTGCAATAGTACCGGCCAGCGTTCCGCTTGCATTGGTTATTGTCGGGGCAGTTATTGCCGTGTTGAGCAAAGTAGGTTTAAAACATAGCTTTGCACCTGAACAAGTAACTACTACCCCAACAGCCAAATAAGCTGCGGCGTGCGAAGTGACAAAGTTTTTCGCCGATGTAGAGAGGTCGGTTGTAAAGGTTGCCAATTTAGTCAATCCTCCGACAGCTCCGACATTTGCCGTGCCACTTGTGCCAGTTAGTGTGATGATCTCCCTTTGTCGTGCCTCTAACTTCAACAAGACAAGGGTTCCGATGTTGGTCATTAGTTTGTCCCTACTGTTGTGCCGTCAGTGATCTGAAGATCCAATGAAAAAGTAATTTTGTCGTTATCAGGAAACTCAACAGATACGTTTGATAACAGACAGTTCCCAGTCAACTTAATTGCTCCAGTTGCCGGGGTGGTTCCGTTGGCCGCCGTATATTCCGTCAGGATGAATGCTACCGGAGTTAGTGCTACCTGTGCATCAAGGGCGGCTTTAAATCCGTATGTTGATGCCGATGGATCGGTAGACCCCAAAGAACTTACGGACATAGTTTGTGTAATCCGTCCGGCCTTGAACGAAGCAACATTACCAAGTCCTTTATTGCTCACCTCGATCATCGTCTGAGCGGACTTAAAAGATGTTGATGATTCACCTACTACCAGGATAGTTCCCAGTTTCAACATCACTAAAGTACCTACGTTTGTCATAGCTTTATTTTTAAAAGGTTATTTTATGCGAAAAATTAAACGAATTATTCCTACATCTACCAATCCTTTGTCGGCTGTTGCCTTTGAGGTTGTCACGGTGTTCAACCGGCAGTCCATGATTGAGTAAGGCGAAGCAAGGGCAAAAGGAACGGCATTATTCACAATCCCCAAAGCATTATTCAGATCATTGTGCATAGTTGACATCGAGGTAAGGTTTTTATGGACTATTTCGATTAGCACATCTGCCTGATAATGATATGAATTTTTGGGACCATCCTCCTGTACCAAAACATCAGCAATGTCAATTCGCGGGAATACTTTTGTCCCTTCTAATTGTACCGGCATATCACCATAAACCTTGCGCCCTGTTGCTGTTGCCAGTGCAGAAACTAAAGCTGTTATCAATATGGTGCGTACATCTGTCATTTTGGTAGTATTCCTAATCCGTATCTCATTGCATTTTCAAGGTTCTGTTTTACATCCTCTGCCAGGCTCTTTGATAGATCAACATTTTGAACAGCCCATTGAAGGTACGAATCTCTGTCCTCAATCTTTTGAGCGTATTCAACATTAGTACCTATTGCGACCTCGTTTTTAGATAGTGTGACCGTTGCAAGTTCAGCAGTGAACGATTTACCGTCATTGTCTGAATAATTATCTGTTGGTTTCATTGCTGTTTTAATGAACAATGAATTTCTCAACCGTGACGTTACAACGTGCCCCCTTCCTTTAAGTCTTAGCTTTGCATCGCTTACAATCTTGCCGGCTACTTTCATGATCGCTGAATAAACAGAGCGCGGTCCTGCTTGTCTAAGCACTTCAAACTGCTTATTCAAATGATCTAAACTTGCTTTGTCTAATGTAATCGAAGCACCCATTTAATAGACTATAAGTGAGTTGAGTAAATTAAATCCGTTCGCATTCATAGCGGTTGCGCCCTTGTTCTCATACATATCTTTTGCAATCTGCATGATAGCCTGTTTTGCCATGTAAGGACATTCACCAGCTGTGTATTTGATGTAAAATTTTGTCCCCTCGGTTCCTGTCGTAAAATAACGCGATGTAAATTGAACCGTCATTTTGTTTAACCCTATTACAGTGTAATCACTTGTCACCTCGTCATTGACTTTTACCTGGTCAACAGTCAGATGATTAGGGAAAGGTAAAATAAACTCAGGTACATCATCGCTCCAACAACCTTTAATGTATTCTGTGTATTCTATCTCCTGAACAACGAATGAACGATTACAGTATTGCTCTGCCAATTCACGTGCTGCGGTAATAACAGAATCAAGCTCTGAGGCAATATCTTGATCCGTTGGGTCGTAACGATTCATGATATACGCCTTCAGTTCTGCAACTGTCACCGGCTCTGCCCCTGTCGCTGTTCGTTTAACGTCAAACATTTTTACGTTTGTTTTTTGGAGCTTTTGTAATGGCTTTGTTTTCGGGTGCTACTTCGATAGCTTTAACCCCATTGACCATAACGCCTATATTATGGCGAATCATACGCGCGTCTAATTGATCATGAACGGTAACTTCCTCTCCCAGATAATGACCGTTCCAATTCCTTAAAAGTTTAAACTTACTCATAATATATAGATTAAACATTGAACCGTAGGGGAGAAACGAACTCCCCCGAAATTCCAAATACGGTTAATTCTCAAAATATAGCTTAAACTGTTGTAGTGTGATTCTACTTGTGCCTGTACCGGTACCGGTATAACTGACTTTATAATCCCTATAGCGATTTCCGGTTGTATTACTTATCACAAGAGTAGTATCATGTGAAGATGTAGTTCCCTTCCAAGTTACTGTTGAACCGATTTGCACCCATGCAGAGGTGTCAAATTTTCTCCCATACAGTCCAACTGCAATATAAGTATGGTTCCCCGTAAGAGAATCAAGCTTCACGAGTAAATCCTGCGTTGCTACATTGTGCTGAGGTGCTTTTATTAAAAGATATTGTGTAACTGCATCTGTTAATACATAAGTGGTAGGAGCTGCAACGTATGTCTGATTAACAGGCACGTAAACTGTTGCCATTTGGGCGTTGCTGATTAATACTGCAAAAACCAGCGAAAGAACTATAAATAACTTCTTCATATTTAAAATGTATTAATGGGAGGTGTTACCCTCCCTGGTTAATTATGCTCCTGCCGAAGTGATCTCAGCGATAGTATCAGCGAAAGTGTCGGTAACAAATGCTGTTGCATCTGCTGCTTTTACAACCAGTACACCCCTCATGTAGAGAGTGACGGTTTTCAATTGGGTGATAGCGTCATCCTCGTTTTGATCGTGGATTTTCAGATCCATCCCCTTACGCATCCAGAATTTTGCTTTTGAAAAGTCACCAATCAGGTAAGTTCCCGATGTGATACCTGTATTTTCGATGATACGAACACCGGCAAATTGAGGCTGTACGGCCAGATAAGGAGGGAACAAATATGCTCCGTCTGCATCCCTTTCCAATTCCATCGCTAAAAGGTCGTCTGGGTTGAGAACGACATAGTTCGGACGATGATGAGCTTTCTTGATTTGCGTTGCGGCAAATTTGAGAGCATCATAATTGTTCGGAACTACTTCTGCTTTCAATTTTTTACCACCGGCTGCGAATGCTGTTGCTCCGGTCAAAATACCATCGTAGCCTTCGGTTGCAATTGCACCAGTCAAAAGATTTGCATCCAAATCAAGTGCCATGAGTGTCAGCAATTCGGTTTGAACCTCAGACAACAGCCAGTCGATATCATCAATGGAGTTGTTTGAAACTTTAATGAATGCCAACATGTCCTGCATCGTAGCGTTTTTGGTTTCGTAACTCAAAACGGATTGAGTAACAGAACCGCCGCCGACTTTCGTAACTGTGCCCTCTGTAACTGTTCCGCTGTTGTCGGTGCGAGTTTTGCGTTGTACCCAATACACTACGTTACTGGATGAAAATCCGGTAGTGATGATGTCTAACAGGAAAGGCATCCGGTCAGGAGCTTTTGAAACTCCTACCTCAAATTGAGGTGTTGGCAATAACGATCCGGTAGTGATGGAAGCATTTGCGCTTTCCAAAAATGATTTCAGTTCGATCGAAACAGCCCCTCCCTTACGAGCTTTCAATGACTGCAATTCTGCAATCTTGGCCTGAAGTTCTGATTTCAGTTCGGCTGCAAAAGTTACAGTCTCTTTTGATACTCCTTCTTTTTTTGCTTTGGCCTGTTCGGTTGCAATTTCATCCAGTTGAGTCTGCATGGTTTTGCGAAGAGTTTCAACCTCTTCCAATTTTGCAAGAAGTTCAGTTTTTTGGGTATCGATGGCAGTTTTCAATTCTGCTTTCATCTCATCCCTCTTTTTGTCAGCTGCGTCAATGGCAGCTTTTAATTCGAGTTCATTCATGGTTTTTAAAATAAAAGATTAATAAGTTTTTTACTGTCAATGTCGAATATCTGCGGCGGCTCAGTGTCTGGAGTGTGTTCCTTATTGGTCTCCGGCTCCCTGTCAATGAGTGCAATTATTTGTGCTTTAAGTTTCATTAATTCAAATCTTTTCTTTTCTCCCCGTTCTGTAACAATCAACCTTTCAAAAGCATCATCAAAATAGGTTTTCTTTTCCTCTGATTTCATGCCCTCTATGGTTGCCAGTTCGTTGGCCGCAATAGTTACAAGGCTAATCTCGTATAGCTTAATCTCTGTCAGATTATAGATTGTCTGTTCATTAACAATCGTTTCGGTGCTGTTGATAGTTCGGTATCCTATGGACATTTCCTTTAAAATACCTTCTTTGATCTTTGTTTGAATATCCCCTTCTGATGCTGAGATAGCCACCTCGACCCATAAACCAAACGGACGCTCTTCGAGTAAAAGAATCTTTCCGATCGGTTCATCCATCTCGTGCTGATAACAGAACGCTATCCGGTCTTTTCTGTCTGTGATTGTTTTGGCAAAGGCTCCAGGCTGTATCACATCTCCGTAACTGTCAACATTTCCAAAGACAGCAGCCCATCCATTTATGATAAGTTGATTGATATCGTCTTGCTTGAATCCGTCAACCTTGAAATTTTTGAATCTCAGATCGTGCTTCATAACCTTAATTTTTATCAAAAGTATAAAATAAATATGTTATATAACATGTTTTTATTAAATTATTTCAGTTAGTAACGTACAATGACAATTACAAATCTCTGAAGCGTCTCCAGAGGGGTCTCCCGGAAACTGCAAGCCGTTTGAAAATGCTTCATTCTCCATGTATCCACCTACGGCAATGCTGTCCGCCTCAGCTTCCATGTGGGATTCCCTGCTATTGCCTATTCCTGACGTGCTCCAAAACTTCCTAAACGGTAATTCTGTTGAGGCTGTGCCCTCCATTGCTGCCTGATTGCTTGCTGCTATCATCTCTGTTTGTGCGATGAGCTGCGCGCGTGCTGCTGTTATTTCGGTGTATTGGTCATTGACTGCGCTCATGATCATATTGCGCACCGTGTCAACTGAATGACCCTCCATTAACCCCTCTGTTACTGACTGCTGTGCAACTCTGATAATGTTCTCCTCTGTCGTGGTCGTTATGTCTTTGATCCTGCTTTTGCCAAGTCTGATCCCATAATCATGCAATGAACGCATAAATTTTGAGTAATACAGATCATCCTCTAATGATTTACGGCCTCTCGTGTGGTATTTTCTCCACGTAAGGGCGATATCGGCCGCACTTGAATAATACGGTGCATAAACTTTTTGAATCGGTTCGTCAGTGATTGTACCCCGAAGATTCTCGACCATATCATCAAAGGATGAATTTTCAAGTGTGTTAATAGCCTGTTGATATTGTTGCCTGATAGCGTTAGCGAATATCTTACGACCGTTTTTAATTAGTCGGTTGCGTTGTAGGATTACTTTGCGTTCGATAGGCTTCATTAATATTAACCTTATTTACTCAATTAGTCTTATTTCGTCAGCGAGCGGAGATCAATTTATTTGTAGTCTCCTTTATTTGGGATGATTGGCGGCTGTGCATCAAGTGCCATTGCACTCAAAGGTGTTTCACTCATTCCAAACCAAGGTTCATTCATCATTGGGTTATCAATCGGCTTGGCTCCGGTTGCTTCCCGTATCTCGTTAGGTGTCCAATTGGCAGACTTCATCCAAGTTACCTGTACTGCCAAATCTTTCTGAAGTTCAGCGACAGCCGAATAGTCAAAAGCAAAAAACAAACCTTCATACGCTTTGACCGGCTTAATCAGAAACGATGTTAAATCACTTGCAAAGTCATTGAGATTTGGAATAATACAATCAGTCCATGCCATACGCCTACTTTCCATTACATTATTATCCGTTGTAGCTGCGGCGTCATTCATTAATTGTGCAGGAAACCCATATATGTTACATAAGATCCTTCTTCCCTCGATACTTGAGTTAAGAATATTCAAATCAACAGGACTGATACCAAAATCAATCTTTCCAAAATCATCTGGAAATATAACCGGCTTTCCTTTGTTTGATGCTTTGGTAGCGTCCTTCATTATGTCGCCTATCTCTTTTCGCTGTGTCTCCGTGAGTCGGTCGGTCATTGACTTTGCTTTGCGAAACAGGGCAAACGGCGGAGACTGGTTTTCAAATTGTTTTAGCTCGGTTAGTTCTGCCTGGTTCTGTTTGCTTACCGTTTCGGCGGCGGCTTTTAACGGAGACTGTCCGTATAGGCTTGTCTCGGTTCCAAACAGCGGATTGAAAAACTTTGAATGATAAACATCGTTAATGTCAAATGTGACGGTAGTATTTGTATCGAGCTGATACCCTCCTATGGGATTCATCCATGTTGCCCCCGCCATTATTCGGACATTGTTTGCAGGAAGCAACCACAGCTCAATCGTCTTACCCTTGTTTAATCCGTTTTGAAGTGTTGGCTTGTACCAATATGAATTGCCTAACGAAAGTTTATATATCAAATGGCCTTGAATAAAATCACTCGTTTTCATCGTTGGGTTGACCTCGTTGATAAACATTGTAAGCTCATGATCCGGTATTTCAACCCATTTACCATTCTCTATTTTGTACAGTGCCAAACGTGCCTGTGATGCCATTCGGTTTATCCTGTTGATGATCGAATAAACGTCAGCATTACCAGAATAACCCTGCTTCAGATAGGACGTTGGGTCATCTGTCATTACATGAGCAAAACCTGAATGAGTGGCAAATTTATAAAGAGCTTCTAAAAGAGCGTTGTTAACAGGGTCGTTAACTTGCTCGTATGACTTCTTTCCAAACCAATTGAGTAAGCCCATATTAATATTTTTTATCAAAATTACAAATAATATTTAAACAAATGCAAATTAATATGAAATTACATAACTTCCACTATATCCAGGACTGAAATACCATGTGGCATACCCGCCCGCATCAAGCAAGTGGTTATCTTCATCAATCGGCACCTCGCCCTTTTTGTCAAGCCAAACATACGTGTTTAACTCTTTTTCAAGATCAAACGAACCAGGATCAATGATTAGTTCATAATCCCAGATATATTTAATACGTTCGATTATCTTAGGTTTAATGATTGGGACAATGTTAAATCCTTCATTTCTCAGGTCGTTTATTGTCCTTAGTCCTGCGTTATCCGCAACGATAAGATTTTGTTTAACTCCCCTGCTTCTGATGATCTGCCCTAACTGTTGAGTGCTTAAACTGTTTTGATATATTTCCTGCTTCCAATACAGCTTTTTATTTCCCTTGTCAATTGCCACTTTTACCATCGCGTCCGGGTCTTTCACCCCAAAGTCCAAACCATAAATGTAAGGTAGTGCATTGTCAAAGTCTCCCCATTGCCAGTTGAATATAGTGCCCTCAAGTTTACCCAACTCCCCTAATCCGTACACTTGCCACCAATAAGGGTTGGTTCGCTTTGCTTCGATGCGTTCGATCTGTTCAGGTGTGAGGTATTCATTATCCAGATAGGTTGATTTTATGAATGTGTGCGGCTGTTTTCCTTGTATGTTATCATGATACCAAAATGACCGGTTAGGGTTAAAATCCAAAAAAGCGGTTTTCTTTGTACGGACCATCAAATGATCAAAAATGTCATACTTCATGTAATTGCCCTCGTTGGCAAATAGTATATCCCGCGATGGTCCGTGAACCTTTCCTATGTTGTCCGTACCAAAAAACTCTATGATTGATTTGCCTATTCTGTAAAAATTGTCAGTTTTGTTTTTAATGTCATCCGGTACATAACCCAAAGAAATGAGAATGTTATCCATGTCACGCATTGCACCTAACTTTAGGTGTGGAAGGTGTTGCGATACTACAGAAATTATTAAGGGTTCTATTGACTCCTGAGCGATATAGGCCAGTAACTGAAGTATTGAATAGGTCTTTGATGATCGTGTTCCGCCCTGATTGACTATAAGGCTGCTTCCTGATAAATAGGCTTCCAGGTTCTTACTGAATACTGTCGTTGCTTCCATGAAGCCGTTTTTTTAGTTCAGTTAGATTATTGGCTGTCTGCTGGTCTTTTACTATGATTGTTTGCGGTGTCAAGTCTTTTCCGTTGGTAGTTACGTCTGTTGACTGTTTTGGCTTTCCGTAACCACGATCAAAAACAAAGTCAGCTGCCCTGGTATCTCCCTTCTTTGCCCTTAATGACATAGCCTTAATAATCGCTAAAAGGTCGGATTGACTAACTCCCTCAGCCATTAATACAGCCAATTCAGGCAGCTTGCGCGGCTGTCCCTTGCGATTGATGTTTTCAGGATGTGCGTCAAATCCTTTCCCTTTGATTGTATGTGGGTTACCTCTTCTCACGTTGTAAATACATTGTAAAAGACTAAAATATCTTTTTATGCTTTGTCAAAATTAAACAATTTTTCAATACCTTGTATCACTCACATTTTTCTCAATCATTACCCACACAAAAAACAGTGCTGCGTTAACTGTGGCTATTACCGCTAAATATTCCAAACGTGTGATTCGTATTTTCCCATCAAAACAGTTCCGTCATTTAGAAGAACTATTTTTGTCTGAGGTTGACCTGGTGCTACGATGTGATTATCTTCTGGCAACCTCTCATTACCATCAACCCATTCCTGCCCTGTTTGGGAGCGATACCACTCCGACAGCATTTTAATTGTCCAAAATCTACTCTGCACACAGTGACTTGGATAATTGTCTTGATTAAGGTCTATCCACTTTTCCGCTTCTTCCCGAATCTGTTCATCTGTTATTGTTTTCATTGGTAGTCGTAATAATTTGCAATTTGATCCGCTCTTTCCTGTTCATCCTCAACGGCGAACTGGTCAATATTAGCCTTATGAAAGCATTCACGACAAACGCCGTTAGTAGTGAAGGGGGTTGCTGATACCTTCATGATTGATTCGCACTCACAAATAGGGCACTTAAATTCGGGGTCGTGTGGTTTCATTTTGTAAGTTTTAAAAGGATTAAACGGCGGGCACGGTTGTACTGAGCTGCTGTTATCTCATAACCATCAACATCGTCGTATTCAATGTTAATACTTGCCCTCAGATTCTTTTCAATGCCAAAACAGTATTTGAATGCGTAAACTTTCTCAAAAGTGTAATTTGTAAACTTGTAATAAATTCTACCTGACTTAAAATACTTAATTTCGTTCATAATAAGTTTTTTTTTGCCGCCAAAACCCCCAACCCTGGTGAGTTGGAGGCGTGCCCCGCAAAAGACTTGCAGGAACTTGGCGGGGGTTAATCAATAATTTCAATCAGTGATTCAATCCGATCAATAGTATCATTCACAATATCTTCATCCTTATTGAAAGAAAGGATACAATAACCCCTATCCCCTTCTGAAAATGTGAGATACATTGACTGACCCAGGCCCTCTGAATATGTTGCTTCTAAGAGAGGTATATTTTTGATTGCTCTCTCTGTTGCTTCTTGACAATCTTCATTATCAAATTCACATTCGATTAATAATTGTTCTAAGTCTTTTACCTCAAAAATTCCGTTTAGCGTTTTCATGATTTGCAAGTTTTATATCTCCCAGATCGTTCTGTTTGATGATGTAAATATAATACATATATTATGTATTTGCAAATAATTTCGTATGTTGTAAAGCATGTTTTGAGCGTTTTTTTTTATGTTGTGCAACATGTTTTTAGTCATCATACAATTCATATTTAACACATATTCTGTGTATTTCCGGATCGTTGTATGTTGCAAAAAAATCACCATCATAAATACCTACAAAATATTCACACGTACTCCCCTTTGGTATTTTCCAATGGTTTCGCATCATTCTAATAACCGCCCGCCATTCGGTAAAGGTTAAATGAACCCATCCTGATCTTATTTCGCACAGTTGCTCACTTAGCCAAATACTTGCATTGCACTCATGCTCTTTGCGCGTCTTTTTTACTATAACAGTTCTTAAATGGTCATACATAACTTAATGTTTTAAAATAGTTTGCCCTGTTTTTGTTGGCTGTAATTGTATTTC
>Ga0268280_1000701_pt1 | contig 25918 bp, 23 predicted proteins | sample saktaG_9_FD_190139 | JGI IMG/M metagenome (GOLD analysis project Ga0268280, IMG submission 190139) | Saline water microbial communities from Sakinaw Lake, British Columbia, Canada - sak_2011_5_24_40m | ecosystem: Environmental > Aquatic > Non-marine Saline and Alkaline > Saline ... | reverse complement strand
ATTATGATTCTCGGTGTGCATGTTTCCGGGGCGGGAAAGGTTTATCAGGCGTTGGATATCGCGCATGCTTTAGGCTGCGATACGCTGCAGATTTTTAGCCGCTCGCCACTGGCCTGGCGCAACGGCAACCAGATTGCTCCTGAAGAAATTCGGGAATTTATCGTGCGGCGTAAGAAATATAAAATTAACCCGGTTTTTATTCATATATCTTACTTGATTAATTTGGCTTCTCCTGATCTACGCCTGTACCATGGTTCTATTCAGGCTTATATCGAAGATATGCGGGAAGCAGAAAGATTAGGCGCCGATTACATTGTTACGCATATGGGCAGCCATAAAGAGACCTCTGAAGATGCCGGGATTAAAAGGCTCATTGAGGCTTTAAATAAAATATTAGAGCAAACCAAAGGTTCTAAAGTCGGGATATTGCTAGAGAATACCTCTGGTAGTGGTTCCTGGCTGGGCTATAGATTTTATCATCAACATAAGATTATTAAGGGCGTAAAAGAAAAATCGCGCTTAGGCTTATGTTTGGATACTGCTCATGCTTATTTAGCCGGTTATAACCTGGCGACTAAAGAGGGCCTGGAGAATTTGATTGATGAGATTGATGAGCTGGTTGGGACAAAATTAATTAAGCTTATCCATCTTAATGATGCAGCCGGAGAGCTGGGTTGTCATCATGACCGGCATGATCATATCGGGTTTGGCCATATCGGTATGGCCGGTATGAAAAGAATTATTAATCATCCAAAGTTTAAAAATATCCCCATGATTCTAGAGACGCCCAAGAGCACTCAGAACAGTGATAAAGAAAATTTGGCATTCGTGAGAAAATTAAGCCGTAAATAATATAACTCAAAGCGATTGCTTCGCCCGCCTTCGGCGGAGGAGCAATGACGGTAAGGAAATATGCATTATAATTTTAAAGAGATTGAAGCAAAATGGCAAAAGATTTGGCAGAAAAACCAGGCCTTTCGTGCCGTAATCGACCCTAAACGCAAAAAATATTATCTGTTGGAAATGTTTCCCTATCCCAGCGGTAAAATCCACATGGGCCATGTGCGTAATTACACAATTGGCGACGTGGCCAGCCGGTTTAAAACCTTAGAGGGTTATAATGTCATGCATCCGATGGGTTTTGATGCTTTTGGCCAACCAGCAGAAAATGCGGCGATAAAAAATAAAACTAAGCCAGCTGAATGGACGCATAAATGTATCAAAGAAATGGAAACAGAATTAAAGAAGATGGGTTTTTCTTATGACTGGGAAAGAGAGGTTTCTACCTGCTTGAGTGATTATTATAAATGGAATCAGTGGATCTTCTTAAAAATGTTCCAGCGCGGCCTGGCCTATCAGAAGGCCTCGGGAGTTAACTGGTGCCCCAGCTGTCAGACTACTCTAGCCAATGAGGAAGTAATCGAAGGCGCCTGCTGGCGTTGCCATACAAAAGTAGAGCAAAAAGATTTAGAGCAATGGTATTTAAAGATTACCGAATATAAAGAAAGATTATTAGAGGATTTAGATCAGCTTAAGAATTGGCCGGGGCGTGTTTTAGCGATGCAAAACAATTGGATCGGTAAGAGCAGCGGCGTAGATATTTATTTTCACCTGGAAAACAGTGATAAGTTAATTCCGGTATTTACCACGCGCGTAGATACAATTTTTGGCGCAACTTATATTGTTTTGGCTCCGGAGCATTCGTTAGTTAAGGATTTAATTAAAGGTAAGCCACAGGAAAAAGAGATTTTAGAATTTATTAAGAAGGTGGTTGGCGAAAGTAAAATAGTACGCACGGCAGCGGATGTAAAAAAAGAAGGGGTTTTTACGGGGAGCTATGCGATTAATCCGGTAAATAATGAAAAGGTGGCGATCTGGATTGCCGATTATGTCCTGATGGAGTATGGTACCGGAGCGATTATGGCTGTGCCTACGCATGACCAGCGGGATTTTCTTTTTGCTCAAGAGCATAAATTACCAATGCGCATGGTTATTATGCCTAAGGACAGTATTATAAAATCCGCGCAAGATTTAACACAAGCATACGAAGGTGACGGTAAACAAATAAATTCGGGCGAGTTTAACGGGATGGATAACCAGGAAGCAAAAATAAAGATTGCCCAATGGATGGAGGCTAAAGGTATTGGTAAAATTCAGACGCATTGGCGTTTGCGTGATTGGTTGATTTCTCGGCAGCGATATTGGGGCACGCCGATTCCGATAATTTATTGTCCCGCTTGCGGTATTGTTCCGGTTCCCGATAAAGATTTGCCTGTAGAGTTGCCTCCGGATGCACCCTTTACCGGGGAAGGCGGAAGCCCTTTGAATAAGGTTAAGAAATTTGTCGAAACCAATTGTCCTGAATGTAGGGGGAGAGCCAGACGAGAAACTGATACGATGGCTACTTTTTTTGATTCCTCCTGGTATTTTTTAAGGTTTTGTTCGCCTAAATTTAATGCTGCGCCGTTTGATGTGCAGGAAGCTAAATATTGGATGGCCGTTGATCAGTATATCGGTGGTATTGAGCATGCCATCTTGCATTTGTTATATTCGCGGTTTTTTACTAAATTTTTCCAGGATTTAAAGATGATAGATTTTGGCGAGCCATTCGATAAATTGCTTACTCAAGGCATGGTTTTAAAAGATGGCGAAGTGATGTCTAAATCAAAAGGCAATATTGTTGATCCAGATTCGATGATCAAGCATTACGGGGCAGATGCCCTGCGCTTGTTTATTTTATTTGCTGCTCCTCCGGAGACAGAGCTAGAGTGGGATGAGCGGGGATTAGAAGGTGCTTTCAAATTCCTAAACCGTGTTTGGCGTATTCAGGAGAATTTAAAAGCTAAGGCGGAACAAGAGGTATTAAAGAGTTTGCATAAAACCATAAAAAAAGTAAGCCTGGATTTTAGTGAATTTAAATTTAATACCGCGATTGCCAGTTTTATGGAGTTGACGAATACGATTTATCAGTATGGTGCGGATAAAAATGTTTTTTCTAACCTGGTTATAATGATTAGCCCGATTGTTCCGCATTTTGCGGAAGAATTATGGCAGATTTTAGGCAACAAAGAGAGCATTTTTAAGTCGAGTTGGCCACAATATGATGCTGGGTTATTGGTAGAAGAAAATGTTGAGTTGGTGATTCAAGTTAATGGGAAAGTGCGTAGTAAAATCAAGGTTCCCCGCGATATATCAGAAGGTAAACTTAAGGAATTAGCGCAAAAAGACGAAAAATTGATTCCCTGGCTAGATGGCAAAACCCCGAAGAAAATCATCATTATCCCGCAGAAATTAGTTAATATCGTAATTTAAAACTCGAAACTCTAAATCCTAAACTCTAAACAAACTCGAAACTACAAATTCTCAAATTGTGTTTTTAAAATTTCGAGTTTCGGATTTGTTTAGGATTTCGTGTTTCGAGCTTAGAGTTTATACTCTACTTTCCCAATACGTCTTTAATATCAAAAAGTAATCTTTGGTAATCAATGGGTTTTTCGACGTAGACAGTGATTCCGCTTTTAGCGGCAATGTGCTTATCAACTTCTTCGTGTTTTAAAGAGGTAGCAATGATGGGGGTATTCACAAATTCAGGCAAGGCCTGGATATCTTGGGCAACTTTAAATCCGCTTTCATCCGGCAGAACCAGATCCAATAGCACGCAATCTGGTTTTTCCTCCTTTAACTTTTCCATTCCTTCTTTAGCACTGTAGGCAACGGCTACGATATAACCTGCCTTAAGTAATTCTTCTTTACTTTTCTTGGCGATATTGTAATCATCGTCAATAATCAGAATTTTCTTGAGCATAACTTAAGTATACACTAAAACATCAACGATTACTATCTTCCTATTAGCTTTCCTCGATTTAATGCTTATCTATTTTTTTCCCCCCCCTCCTTAGCCCTCCCCATAAGGGGGAGGGAATATGTATGTTAGATTTATTTGTTTTTAACGTCTATTAAAGCAGGAGGAGTTAGTTATGTTTAATTTTACCCCCGAAGAGAGAAAAGTAACTTTGTTTCTTTTGGGTTTAGCACTTTGTGGTTTGGTTTTAAATAATTTAGTTAAAGTTAACTGTCGGATAGAAAGCATGGTTTATCCTCCGATTCAATTAGCTAAGTTGAATCTTAATAAAGTAAACTTGGCAGAGTTAGTGGCAACTAATTGTGTTTCCATGGAATTGGCCCGGCGTATTTTAGAGTATCGTAATTCGCGCAAAGAGTTGAGCAGCTTAGAAGAGTTAAAAGAAGTTAAAGGCATCGGTGACCAGCGCTATGAAAAACTAAAAGAGTTATTTTTTGTGGAATGAAAAGACCGTTAGTAATCTTAGCTGTATTTTATTGCTTGGGAATTATTTTGGCGGGTTTGACGCGGATTAATTTTTGGATAATTACGTCGCTCGCCAGCGCGGTTTTTGCTGCCGTAATTTTATGGGGAAGAAAGAATTGGATATTCTTAGTTTTAGTATTATTTTTAGCGCTATTGACCGGTTACTTGAGCATGAGAAACTCCTGGGTATTATCGAATTGCCATATTCGTAAGTTTGTGGCTTATAAAGACAGCTCCCGATATTGTCTGAATGGGGTTATCGCCAGCCAGCCGGAATTTAAAAATAATCATCTTTGGTTTATTTTACGGGCATGTCAAATACAGTCAGATAAATTAAGATATAAATGTTGCGGAGAGGTATTGGTTAAAATGGATTTTGAGCAAGAATTGAATTATGGGGATAGTTTAACACTGATGGGTAACTTAGTCCCTCCGCCGAGTTTCGGACGCAGCCAGAGTTATAGGGATTTTTTGGCGCGCCAGGGAATTTATTTGACCATGTCGATTAAGGATCACCGTCAAATTATCCGGCAGGATAAATTCAACGGCGTTGGATTAATTAGAGGTTGTTTTCGGCTGCGCGCTTATCTGGAACAGGTGATTAGCCGGAATCTTCCACCAATACCTGCGAGCATACTTGCGGCTATGGTTTTAGGCCAAAAGCGCAATATCCCCTGGTTGGTAAATAATTCTATGGTTAAATCCGGCACGGTGCATATTTTGGTGGTGAGCGGTTTTAACGTAGGCATTGTGGCTTTGATGATTAATTTATTGCTTAAAATCCTGCGTTTCCCGCGTAAGACGCGGATTATTCTGACTGCAATTTGTCTGCTTATTTATTGCGTCATCACCGGAGCAACTAATCCGGTGATTCGCGCTACGGTGATGGGTTTAGTTTTTTTGGCGGCTTATCTTTTAAAAAGCCAGCCGGATATATATAATTCTCTGGTTAGTGCGGCATTATTTATTCTTCTGATTAATCCCCGGCAACTTTTTGATATTGGTTTTCAGCTTTCCTTTATGAGTGTTTTGGCAATTGTATATTTTTATCCTAAGTTAAAAGTCTTGGTACATTTGGAGTTGTGCAGAATAAAAATATTAAAATTTATTGCCGAAGGTTGCTTGGTTTCTTTTTCTGCTTGGTTGGGCACACTGGTAATTATCGCTTTGAATTTTCGGATTATTTCCCCAATAACGGTCTTGGCTAATATTTTGATTGTTCCGTTGGCTACATTGATTACTTTATGCGGGTTTACTCTGGTTTTATCCGGTTTGGTTTATCCGGATTTAGCCAATCTTTTTAGCCTGCCTACCGCGGCTTTAATTACTCTGCTTTTAAATATAAATGCCGCCTTGATTCAGTTGCCTTTTGCTTATATTTATTTTTAGGGAACAGGCATGCCTGTTCCCTACAGGCCAATTTTACAAGCTTATTTTATCTTTGACAAAGCCTTCTGGCTATGATAGATTCATAATATTATGAAACGCATGATCTTAAGTTTGTTAATAATTTCTTTTTTATCTATCCAACCGGCATATGCTTATTGGATTTGGACCCCTAAAAGCGGGAAGTGGGTTAATCCTAAGAATTTGCCTAAGGATAACCCCCGGGAGCAGTTTGTATATGCTAAGTCTTTTTTCGATAATAATAAATATGAGTTGGCTAAGCGTGAATTTCGCAAGTTGCTCAAGGCTTACCCTAAGAGCGCCGAGGCTGCCGAAAGCCAGTATTATTTAGGCTTAACCGAAGAGAAACAGGGTAAGTTCTATGAAGCCTATCAGGCCTATCAGCTGGTGATCGATAAATATCCATTTAGCGAGCGCATTGGTGAAATTATTGACCTGGAGTATAAGATTGCGGAGAGGTTTATGTCGGGAGAAAAGCGTAAAGCTTTAGGGGTAACTTTACCCGTTGAGAATCCGGCGATTGAGATATTCGGTAAGGTAGTAGAAAATTCCACCTATGGCGTTTTGGCCCCCAAGGCGCAGTATAAATTAGGCCTGGTTTTAAAAGGATTAATGCGTTATTACGAAGCAGAGGAGGAGTTTAATAAAGTGGTTTCCCGTTATCCGGATAGCGAATGGTCAGCGGCAGCCAAATTTCAGATTGCTTCTTGCCGGGCAAGTTTATCCAAAGGCTTTGCTTATGACCAGGGTTCAGCCCAGGAGGCCAAAGAAAAGTTTCAGGAGTTTGTCAGGGAACATCCGGATGCCGTACTTTCAATGGACGCGGAAAAAAGTATTAGCCTAATCCGGGAGAAGGAGGCAGAGGCAAGTTACAATAGCGCGGTTTTTTATGAAAAACAAAAAGCTTTTGATTCAGCTAAAATTTATTATAATAGTATAATTAACGATTACCCGCAGAGCCCTTGGGCGGCGAAGGCCGTGGCGAGATTACAAATAATGGAGCAAAAAAATGAAAAATAAACTTAGCTTTTTTTTATTCCTAACTACTATATGCTGCCTACTCGCTACTGGTTTAACCGGTTGTGGTTATACTACGCGTTCCATGCTTTACGGAAAATATAAGACAATTTATATCGCCCCATTCTTGAATAAAGTTGATATAACCCAGGAAAGCTATTCAGCTAATAAGTATCGTATTTATCGTCCGATGTTAGAAACAGATATTACTAAAAAGGTAATTAACCGGTATCTTTTTGACGGAAATCTTAAGCCGGCAAAAGAGAGCTTGGCAGATTTAGTGTTAAAAGGTGAATTAATCGAGTACCGTAAGGATCCTTTAAGTTATGATTCCAATGTTGAAAATGTTACCGAATACCGCGTCAATATTTATGTAAATTTAAGCCTTTGGGATCAAAAAGAGAATAAGTTGCTTTGGCAGGAGAATAATTTTAACGGCAACTACTCTTATCTTGTTAGTTCTGCCTCTGGAGAAGCTACGGCCGTGACTAATGCGGTAGAAGATCTTGCCCGTCGTATTGTTGAGCGTACAGTTGAGCAATGGTAATATGGTTTACCCCGTTAGAGACAAGACACCGAAGGCGTCTGACGGTTGCCTGCGGCAACCTGTCTCTAACGGGGTTTATTTACTTATCGGCCAGGATATTGCGGCCAAAGAAATTCAGCTTAAGAAAATAAAGCAGGAGTTCCTTTCCCCCGAACTGCAAGATTTCAATCTGGATACATTATATGCTAAGGAAATAATTTTAAAAGATATCCAAGAACGGTTGTTGTCGATTCCGTTAAAAAGCGCTAAAAGAATTATTGTAATTAAAGACGCGCATTTGCTGGATGAGGAATCCCGGGATTTTCTTTTAGCCTTTTCTAAAAAACCGCATAAAGAGCTGATTTTGGTTTTAGATTTCGCGCAATATGACTATCAGGATGAGTTTATTAAAGGTCTTTCTGCTTTTGCCCACGTGTTGCGTTTTAAAGAAACCGTTAATCCGGATACCTTTGCTTTGAATCGGCAGATTGAGTTAAGAAAAACAGATTCTGCTTTACGTTTATTGAATCAACTGCTTAAAAATGGCGAGGCTCCGGAGCGTATTCTGGGAGGTTTGCGTTATGCCTGGGAAAAGCAGGATATTACGAGTTTGAGTGCGAGAAGGAAGCTAAAACTTCTTTTGGGGGCTGATCTAGAAATAAAAACAGGCAGGTTAAAACCTGCCTTTGCTTTAGAAAAGTTAGTTGTTAGTTTATGCGGTTTACCCCGTTAGAGATTACGGCTCATGGTATATACCTACGTAATCAGGAGTAAAAAAGACAACAAGTTCTATACCGGCACAACTATTGATTTACGGAAACGCTTCAGTGAGCATAATGAAGGAAAGGTAATAGCAACTAAAAACAGAGGGCCTTTTGAATTAATATATTTTGAAGGTTGTACGAATAAAGAAGATGCATTTGCTAGAGAAAGATATTTAAAAACAGGTATGGGTAAACGTTATCTGAAGAATCGGCTGAAGCGTTTCCTATCTCTAACGGGGTAAACTTAAGCGGCGCATCAGGCGCGATTTTCTACGGTTAGCAGTAGCCGGGTGAATAATATTTTTCTTGGCGGCTTTATCTAACTGAGAAAAAACCTTAGAAATGAATGTTTTGGCTTCAGCGGTGCTTTCTTTAGTAAGTAATTCTTGAAATTTCTTAATCGTTTTTTTGAGTTGTCCCCTTACTTTAAGATTGCGGGCATGTTTTCTTTTATTTACACGGTTGCTTTTTAATGATGTTTTGCGTCTGGGCATATATTCTCCTTAATTTTAAGATTGCTTCGTCGCCTACGGCTCCTGGCAATGACGATGAGCAATATTATTAGCATAATTAATTCGCTATGTCAATAAACAAATATCCTTTCGGTAATCAAAATCAGGCGGTTGCCCGTGCGGCTTCCATAATCAGCCTGGCTACCCTTGCCTCGCGCATTCTAGGTTTTATCCGGGATGTCATTATTGCCCGGCTATTTGGAGTTTATCTTATTGCTCAGGCTTTTGTTATTGCGTTTCGCATCCCTAACCTTTTTCGCGATCTCGTAGGAGAAGGTGCTTCTAACGCGGCAATTGTCCCGGTTTTAAGTGAATATCGACTTAAGCATTCCAGTAAAGAGTTTTGGGAGCTGGTCAATATTTTACTTAATCTTTTGGTAGTAATCTTAAGCGCGATAACAATATTGGGAATAATTTTTTCTCCCTTGATTGTGCGCTTGATCGCCCCGGGTTTTATCGGAGAAGCGGGTAAACTGCAAGCGACGATTAATTTAAACCGGATTATCTTTCCCTATATTTTACTTATCGGTTTGGCTGTTTATGCCATGGCGGTGCTTAATTCACTTAAAAGCTTCGCGGTTTCAGCATTTGCGCCCTGTTTTTTAAATATTGCGATAATTGTTTGCGCCTTACTTTTTGGAGAAGGCATTACCGGGTTGGCCAGCGGTGTCCTCTTGGGAGGTATTTTACAGTTAGCGGTACAGGTTCCCCTTTTATATAAAAAAGGATTACGCCCGAAAGTTATTTTGTGTTTTAAGCATCCCGCGGTTGTACAAATTAAAAAATTAATGTTGCCGCGGTTGGCCAGTTCGGGGATTTATCAGTTAAATAATTTTGTGGATTCAATTTTTGGCTCATTAGTTGCCGTGGTGGGAGATGGAGGGGTCGCCGTACTTTATTTTGCCTATCGGCTTATACAATTTCCCATTGGTATTTTTAGTAATGCTATTGCCCAGGCAATTTTGCCTACTTTTTCTACCCAGGTATTAGAAGAAAATCAGGAAAATCTTAAAAATACGCTTTCTTGGGGGTTACGCATAGTTTTTTCTGTGATGTTACCGATTAGCGCGCTTTTTATGGTTTTAGCCGGCCCACTAGTTTCGACTCTTTTTGGCGGGGGTAAATTCGATTTTAACTCCGCTCGATTAACGAGTAATGCCTTATTTTTTTATAGCATTGGCTTAACGGCTTATGGAGGCAGTAAGATATTGCAATCCTGTTTTTTTGCCATTAAGGATACGGTTACTCCGGCTAAAATAGCCGGTTTAGCTTTGTTGATGAATATTGTTTTTAATGCGTTATTAATGTTTCCGCTTAAAATTGGGGGCCTGGCTTTGGCTACTTCAATTTCAGGGATCATTTCTTTTTTATTTTTATTTTTTATCCTTAGTAAGCGTTTGAGTGGTTTTGGAGAGCATAAAATATTAAATTCATTTTTGCGTATTCTGGCGGCTACCTTGTGCATGACCGCAGTATGTTTTTTGGTGAATCGGGCGTTAAATTTTGGCTGGGCATTATTTTGTTCCGCATTGGCCTATATCTTTTTTTGTTTTATTTTTGGCGTAGTTGAACTTATGCAGCTTGTGCATTGGTTGGGCAATAAAAATTTAAAAACTTCCCTGTGGAACAATCATAGAAACTAAGAAGTTATCCACAAGGTAGCTGACGTTTAAACGTCAGCTACCTTGTGGATAAATACCAAGGTAGGTTTTATCCTGTGGATAAATAATGTAGTGGAGGCTTAAATCTCCACTATTCTAAGTCTATGAATTACCCACAAACGGTAAAAGAAAAGATTTTGTCAGCTCCGGATGCTCCGGGTGTTTATTTAATGCGGGATTGTTCGGGCCAGGTGCTTTATGTTGGTAAGGCCAATTCATTAAAGAAGCGACTGCTTAATTATTTGAGTCGGGATTTAGGCGGTAGAACTCAAATGCTCATGGCGAAAGTGGCGGATGTTGAGTTTAGGTTGACTCCTAATGAAGCGATGGCTTTATTGCTAGAGTTTAAGCTTATTCATGAGTTTAAACCCAGATATAATATTTCTCTCAAGGATGATAAAAGCTTTCCTTTTATCAGGATCTCTCCGGATGTATTTCCTTTAATTCAAGTTACACGCAAAAAAAATGATGCCTCGAGCCGATATTTGGGGCCCTACACTAACACTAAGCTTCTAAAAAACGCTCTTAAAATAATCCGGCTTGAGTTTGCTTACCGCTCATGCCAGCGTCTTCCTAAGCAAAGTTGTATTTACTATGAGATTAATCTTTGCCCAGCGCCCTGTATCGGAAAGATTAGTCAAAAAGAATATCAGCAGCGCATGGCTAATATTATTCTAATTTTAGAAGGTAGGCAGGATTTATTAATCAGCAAGCTGACTAAATCTATGCAAGATAAATCAGGCGCTGGAGATTTCGAAGCGGCAGCCAGGATGCGCGATCAGATTATTATTTTGTCTAGAATGGCTGGGTGGAAAGATGGTTCCAGCTGCCGCAATGAACTGGAGGAGCTTAAACAAAGTTTAAATTTAAAAGATCTGCCCGCCAGAATTGAAGGATTTGATATTTCTAATCTATCGGGTAAGCAAGCCACGGGAGCAATGGTAAGTTTTTATCATGGTCAGGCGGATAAAAATAACTACCGTCGTTTCCGAATAAAGAGTGTCCAGGGAATTGATGATTATAAAATGCTGGCTGAAATATTGCGACGGCGTTACACTCGTTTATTAAAAGAAAAGAAAACCTTGCCGGATCTCCTGTTGATTGACGGAGGCAAAGGGCATCTTTTAACTGCCGCTAAGCAGTTAGCCGCATTAAATTTGCATATTCCGCTAGTGAGTATTGCTAAACCCCCTAAAGGAGCCTGCGGCTTTATGCGGGGCAGGGATAAAGAGAATATTTATAGCAGTCAGCCCGGTAAATTGCGGGTAGCCTTAGTTAGTTCTGGCGCAGCGATGAATTTAATCCGTCGCATTCGTGATGAAGCACATCGGTTTGCTTTGAGTTATCATCATCTTCTGCGCCGGAAAGAATTAATTGGTAGATGAAATTATCTATCAAAAGCGAAAATCGAGGGGACGGTTCTCTTCTTTATAATTTGAAAAAGAGAACCGTCCCCCAGATTCTTTAAAAAATGTTAAATTTTCAAAGGACAAGAGGGTTATTATTTTATTTAAGCGTATTTTTATTCTGCGTCGGCCTGCCGGTAATTCTTTCTTTTGCTTTGGGATATAAATTTAATACGCATACTTTGAAATTTGTAAAGACCGGGTTAATTTTTGTTAAGACGCAGCCTGCGGGAGCCAAAATTTATCTTAATGGTAAACTTATTACTGAAAGAAGCCCCGCCAGTATGCATGAGCTGCTTCCCGGAGCCTATAAACTTACCTTGGAATTAGCGCAACATTATCCCTGGAAGGCGGAGGTGGAAGTTGAGGCGGGTAAGGTTAGCCGGGTGGATAAGGTTATCCTTTTTCCGGTGCGGCCCAACCTGCAACAGTTAAACCAGGAAAAATTTTCTTCTTTTCGGATTGATACTGAAAAAAAGATGATTTATTATCTGGACCAGGAAAAAAAGATACTCTATCGGTCGAATTTAGACGCCAACAACTTTGAAGATATTGCTACTCTCCCGGATAAGTTTATGCAGATTAATGGTTGGGAGGTTTCTGCGGACAGAAAAAAGCTGTTTATTTTTAATCACCATCAAATTAGTGTAATTTTTTTTGATACCCAGATGGATGATGAATATTCTGCTTCTACGGTGTTGTTGGATTACCTGCAGGAGAAGATTGCTGATGTTTTCTGGCATTCGGATAGCTACCATCTAGTGGTATTGACAGATAAACATGTTCAGGTAGTTGAATCTCGCCTGGGGGCAGTACCGATCAATCTGGTAGAATTAAATAAGGCCCAGGCGGTTGCATTTTATGATATAAAAGGAGACACACTTTATTTTAGCGATAATCAAAGAAGCCCCGATGGCAGCGCTTATAACAATCTGTATAAATTGGAATTAAGCGCCAACCTTTATTCATTAGAAAGGTTGTTTGATCAGCCTTTTGGGGCAGCTAATTACCTACAAAAGGAGAAGTAGGAGTGAATAAAGCATCAACATTAAAGCGCATTCTTGAAATTATACCCGGAGGATTATCCTGGAGCATAATTATTTCGTTAATCTTATTGTCTTTTTTTTATCCTATATGCAGCGCGATTATTATCATTTCTTTTGATTTTTATTGGATTATTCGTACGGTATATTTAACTACTCTTTTAGTGATGGCTCATTCGCGGCTTTTTCGTCAGAGGAATGAGGATTGGTTGGCGCGTTGTTTGGGTTTGTCTGGGAATTTGGGTTTTTCAGAGTTGTATCAGATAGTGATTTTTCCGGTTTACAATGAAGGAGTAGAAGTTTTGCGTCCATCATTGGCGGCTTTAAGCGCCAGCCATTATCCGCAAGAGAAAATCATCGTAGTGATGGCTTTTGAAGAAAGGAATATTCAGGCGCATGACAATGCTTTAATTTTAGAGGAAGAATTTAGCGGGAAGTTTGGCGCGTATCTATCAACTTTTCATCCCGATGGTTTGCCCGGGGAGAGCCGGACTAAGGGGGCCAATGCTACTTGGGCAGCAAAAGCGGTCAGGAAGTTTTTGGATACCCGAGGGATTGCTCATGAGCAGGTTGTAATTTCTTGTTTTGACGCGGATACTTGTGTGGATAAAGAATATTTTGGTTGCTTAAGTTACCATTTTTTGACTTCACAGAAGAGGCATCAGGCAAGCTATCAGCCAATGCCGGTTTATAATAACAATATTTGGCAGGCGCCGTCTTTTGCCAGATTAGTTGAGATTAGTAGCTCATTCTGTCAGATGATCGAAAGTATGCGTTTGGAGAAGTTTGTTACCTTCTCCAGCCATAGTATGAGTTTTAAGACTTTAGTCCAAATAGATTACTGGCCAACCAATATGATTAGTGATGATTCGGTGATTTATTGGAAAGGTTATTTGTATTATAACGGAGATTATCGCGTGATCCCGTTATATGTTACGGTTTCTCTGGATGTGGCATATTCTAACAATATCTGGCGGACGATGGTTGTACAGTATAAACAAAAAAGAAGGTGGGCCTGGGGGGTGGAGAATTTTCCTTTTGTGGTTAATGGTTTTATTAAAAATAAAAATATTTCTCTGCTTAATAAATTAAGAAGATCATTTCATCTCCTGGAGAGCCATGTCACCTGGGCGGTCTGGGCGGTAATTTTAGTAGTGATTGGGCCGTTACCCATGCTTTTCGGGGGGGTTTTTTTTAGCCAGACAACCATTGCCTATAACCTGCCGAAGATTACCGGATTGTTGTTTAAATTTACACTCTTGACTAGCTTGACCTGGATATTTTTAAGCTGGACAATTTTACCTCCCCGGCCTAAGGGGATAAGCTGGTTTAAGCACGTGCTTCTAATTTTGGAATGGATTTTTGTGCCATTTATAATATTGATTATTGGTTCGGCTCCGGCAATTGATGCTCAAACTCGATTAATGTTTGCTAAATACATGGAATTTAATCCTACATTAAAAGGTAATAAAGTGTTATAATTATTAAAACATTTAAAAATAAAGGAAACGGTTCTATTTTTATACCCTTTATTTAAAGAAAAATAGAATCGTCCCCTGGATTTATTATTCTTGGAGGATAAGTATGGATATAAAAAAATTAATGCAAGAGATGGTAGCTAAGGATGCTTCTGATCTTTTTCTCCGGGCCGGAGGCATACCCCGTTTACGCATTGATGGTAAGGTTGTTCCTATGGATATCGGGATTTTAAACATAGAGGATGTAATGTTTGCCATGGAACAGCTGGCGATTACTAAACAGCGTGAGGCCTTTAGGAGCAAACTGGATATTGATTTTGCCGTATATCTGCCAGAATTTAACCGGCGTTTCCGGGTGAGTATATTTATGCAGAGAAATTGGCCGGCGATTGTTATCCGGAATGTACGTAATAGTATTTCTTCTTTTGAAGAGTTGAATCTGCCCGCGGAAATATTAAAAAAACTAGCGTTGGAAACCCGGGGCCTGGTACTTTTAACCGGAAGTATGGGGAGTGGAAAATCCACGACCATTGCCAGTATGGTAGAGTACATAAATAACAATGCCCAGAAACATATTTTAACTATTGAGGAACCGATTGAATTTACCTTTGAGGATAAACAGTCGATTATTAATCAGCGGGAACTGGGGCTTGATGTGTCCACTTATCCGGTGGCGTTGCGCGCTTTTACCTTGCAGAGCCCGGATGTTATGTTTATTGGCAATATTCGTGATTATGATACTGTTTCATCCGCCATGGCGGCCGCGGAAACCGGAGTTTTAGTTTTAAGCACTCTGCACACAATTAATGCTTCGCAGACCGTGGAAAGGTTAATTAATCTTTTTCCTCCGCATCAACACCAAGAGGTAAGGAACCAACTGGCTACGCTGTTAAAAGGAGTAATTTCTTTGCGCCTGGTACCGGCGAAGAACGGGACGGGACGGGTTCCGGCTTATGAAGTAATGCTTCTGACTCCGACGGTTAGTCGTTTAATCCGTGAAGGGAAAATTTGGGAAATTCCGCAATTTATTGATGAGGGGTCGGTATTTGGTATGCAATCATTTAATCAGTCTTTAGTCAGGTTGGTGCAGGATGGTAAGGTCACTTTAGAGGATGCCACACTTGCCGCAGACAGCCGTGAGGAATTTATGTTGGCTTTTAGAGGGATCAAGAAAAGTTAATTTATTAACCAACTATAAGAGGTAAATTAAGATGATTATGATCGAAGAAATTAAAGCGAAACTGGTTGAGATTGGCGTAAGGATGGAGAACCTAAGAGGTTATCTTTGACGTTGCGCATAAAAGGCAGAAGATAGATGCTTTAAGTGAGCAGATGTCGGTCGAAGGTTTTTGGAATAATACAGAACGCGCTACGGGAGCCGTTAAGGCATTAAAGAATCTTAAAATAACGGTTGAACCTTGGGAGCTGGCTTATAAAAGATATCAGGAATTATCTGAGCTTATCCCTTTACTTAAAGAGGATGACGTTGATTTAGTTTTAGATTTAACGCACAATGCTACCAATCTTAGCGGGGTAATTGATAAGCTGGAATTTCAGGTGCTTTTGGGTGGGCCGTTTGATAAGAACAGTACAATCTTAAGTATTAATTCCGGAGCCGGTGGTACGGAATCTTGTGATTGGGCAGGTATGCTTTCCAGGATGTACAGCCGTTTTGCCGAAAACCACGGTTATAGTGTAAAAACAATTGACATCCTTTCCGGAGAAGAAGCGGGGATTAAAAATGTTACCCTGTTGATCGAGGGACCCTATGCTTTTGGCTATTTAAAGGCAGAACGGGGAGTACATCGATTAGTACGTATCTCCCCTTTTGATGCGAATAAACGCAGGCATACTTCTTTTGCTTCAGTGGATGTGATTCCGGAGATTGAAGAAGAATTAGATTTAAAAATCCAGGAGAGTGATCTGCGCGTGGATGTTTTTCGCGCCAAGGGCGCAGGCGGCCAAAGCGTTAACACTACGGATTCGGCGGTAAGAATTACTCATTTACCCAGCGGAATTGTTGCCCAATGCCAGAATGAGCGTTCGCAACATCAAAATAAACAAACAGCTTTAAAGATACTTAAAGCGCGTATTTATGAAGCCCAGCAGGTTAAAAAAGCAGAAGAATTAAAGCAGCAGGATTCAGATAAGAAGAAGATTGAGTGGGGTAGCCAGATTCGTTCTTATGTTTTGCACCCCTATAATTTAGTGAAGGATCACCGCACGGATTTTGAAACCGGGGATAGCCAAAAAGTCTTAGACGGTGGCCTGGATGATTTTATTGAGGCTTATTTAAAATTTAGTGCGAATAAATAAGAGATATAAAAACGTGATTGTTTCGCCAGTGCGTGGCTCGCAATGACGAAATTATGCGAAGAGTATTATAAGGAGAAAAATGTTAGGGTTGATTAAAAAAATTATTCTTAATAATAAACAAGCGGTAATTAAGAAAAGATTTCCTAAGTTAAATATTACTTTGCATGCTGAAATGCCTAGCCCTTCTATGGGTAAGATGGTTGAGGTAGCGCGGTTGGTTGATTTGGTGAATTCTTTTGAAAAGCAAATAAGCGCTTTAAGCGATAGCCAGCTGGCCGCCAAGACAGATGAGTTTAGGGCGCATTTAAAAAATAAATCTGAAAAGTTTCAAGCAGAGGCCGCCCAGTTGCAGCAGGCGATGCTTAATGTGGCGATGCCTGAAGAAAAGGAAAAGCTAAAAGAAAAGTTAAAAATTAGCCGCAACAGAATTTTTGCCCAAATTTTACCTGAGGCCTTTGCGGTAGTTAGGGAGGCATCCCGGCGGACAATAGGTTTGAGGCATTTTGATGTGCAGATCATCGGAGGTATTATTTTGCATGAGGGGCGGATCGCGGAGATGGCTACCGGAGAAGGAAAAACCTTGGTCGCTACACTCGCGGCATATCTGAATGCCTTATTAGGCAAGGGGGTACATATTGTTACGGTGAATGACTATTTGGCCCGGCGTGATCGGGAGTGGATGGGCCCGATCTATGAATTTTTAGGTCTATCCGTAGGCACGATCCAACATGATATGTCAGATGCGGAAAGAAAAATTGCTTATGCCTGTGATATAACCTATGGCACCAACAATGAGTTTGGTTTTGATTATCTGCGTGATAATATGAAATATTCTATCTCTGAGTTGGTACAGCGGCCTTTTTATTATGCGATCGTGGATGAAGTAGATTCTATTCTGATTGATGAAGCGCGTACTCCTTTGATTATCTCCGGTCCGGCAGAAGAATCCACAGAGAAATATTATACGGCCAAGAAAATAGTCGAGCAATTAGCTGGGCGCCGGGTTACGGAGCGCGATGAGATTGACGCAAAATATAAAGGGATAGATTTAGGTAAAGGTTTTGATTATGTAGCGGATGAGAAGGCCCAAACCGTTGCGCTTACCGAAGCCGGGGAGTTCAAGGCTTCTAAGCTTTGGGGCGTGGAAACCTTACATGCCTTAGAGACAATTGAATACCGGCACCATACTATTCAGGCTTTACGGGCTAAAGAGTTTTTTCAGGCGGATGTGGATTATGTGATTAAGGATGGAGAGGTAATTATTGTAGATGAATTTACGGGACGGCTGATGCCGGGCCGGCGTTGGTCAGATGGTTTACATCAGGCGGTTGAGGCTAAGGAGGGTTTAAAAATTGAGCGGGAAAATCAGACCTTAGCCACGGTTACTTTTCAGAATTATTTCCGGATGTATGAAAAGTTAGCGGGGATGACGGGTACGGCTTTTACGGAAGCCAATGAATTTAAAAGCATCTATCAGCTAGAGGTTGTGGTTTTACCGACTAATCAGCCTTTAGTGCGCAAGAATTATCCGGACCGTATTTATAAAACGGAAGAAGAGAAATTTGCGGCGGTAGTTGAAGAGATTACAGAATTAAGCAATTTAGGTAAACCCGTATTAGTCGGAACAATTACTATTGATAAATCTGAGAGGCTTTCTGAGATGCTTAAACTCCGGGGGATTAAGCATCAGGTGCTAAATGCTAAATACCATGAGATGGAGGCCCAAATTATTGCCCAGGCGGGTAGCTATAAAGGAGTAACCATTGCTACGAATATGGCTGGCCGCGGCACAGACATACTTTTGGGAGGGAGCCCTGAGTTTGTCGCCAAAAATGTAGCCAAACAGAAATTAAACCCTGATGAGGCGGATTATCTGACGGAATATAAAAAGATTCTTGATCATTATAAAACTGTCTCAGCCATTGAGCATAACAAAGTAGTAGAATTAGGGGGCTTGCATGTTTTAGGTACTGAGCGGCATGAAGCCAGGCGGATTGATAATCAGCTGCGCGGCCGAAGCGGACGTCAGGGGGATCCCGGAAGTTCACGTTTTTATGTATCCTTAAAGGATGATTTGATGCGTTTGTTTGGTTCCGATAAGATCATTGGATTAATGGAAAAGCTGGGTTTGGAAGAAGGTCAGGTGATTGAGCATCCCTGGGTGAGCGGCTCGATTGAGATTGCTCAGCGACGGGTGGAGCAACATAACTTTGAGATTAGAAAGCAGCTCTTAGAGTATGATAATGTCATGAATAAGCAAAGAGAAATCATCTACGGTCAGCGCCATCAGATTCTGGAAGGGTTCTCTTTGCGAGAAAATGTCATTGTAATTATCTCCAAACTGGTTGGAGATTATTTAAAAATGTATCAGGAGCCTGAAACTTCCCAAATCGATAGCGCAGGCTTAATTAGTTTCATGGATTTAAATTTTGGCCTGCAATTAGACGCACAAACATTGCTTAATCAAAACGACCAAGGGGTAGGAGAGAAATTAACGCAGGAGTTGCTGTCGGCATATGAAGAAAAAGAGAAATTAATTGGCTCGGAGTTATTGCGAAATTTAGAGCGCATGGTTTTTTTGCAGATCATTGATAGTAAATGGAAAGATCATCTTTACGCCATGGATAGTTTGCGTGAAGGGATTGGCCTGCGAGCTTATGGACAAAGGGACCCTTTAATTGAGTATAAGCGGGAAGCTTTTGAAATGTTCAGTCAGATGATTAGCGCAATCGAAGAAGATGCTGTGCAGACTATCTTTAAATTAGAGTCGGTTAAACCCGAGAGGTTTCAGGGAGTTTTTAGCTCTGTCCCCAAGGAATTTTCTCATCCCCAAGTCGATAAATTTCAGGCTCCTGCTGGAGGAGAAAATGTACAATTGGGCGCTTCCCCGAAAGAACAGTTAGCTAAACCTGTACAATCTCATCAATCTAAAGTCGGCCGTAATGATCCCTGCCCTTGCGGTTCAAATAATAAATATAAAAAGTGTTGCGGAAAATGAGTGTTGTGATTTTACCTATTCTTGGGGCGGTCTTACTATCGCTTTCTTTCTCTAGCTTTAATCTCTGGCTGTTTGCCTGGTGTGGTTTTATCCCTTTGTTTATCGCGCTGGAGAATAAATCTTTACGTCAAACATTTGTAATTGCTTTTTTTTGCGGAGTAGTTTTCTGGAGCCTGACTGTTTATTGGTTGATTCATGTTACCCTGCTGGGCCAAATAATCTTAGTTTTATATCTGTCAATTTATTTTGGCCTCTTTGGCTGCGTAATTTATTTCTCGCGATTTATCTCGGTTAATCGTTGCCTGTTTTTCCTGCCGGCAAGTTGGGTTTTATTGGAATATTTGCGTAGTTATTTATTTACCGGATTTCCTTGGGCAATAATTGGGTTTTCTCAATATAAAAATTTACCGATTATTCAAATCGCGGATATTACCGGAGCCTGGGGAGTTTGCTTTCTGTTGGTTTTAGTTAATGTTGCGCTTTATTTATTTTTGCGCAGGCATTTAAAAATAAAGATTTTATGCGCCTGTAGCCTAGTACTGTTTTTATCCCTTGGTTACGGGGCTTTACGATTAAATTATAAACCGGATTGGTGTAACAATAAAGAACAGCTTAAAATTTCTGTAGTTCAGGGCAACATCTCTCAAGATTTAAAATGGGATAAGCAGGCAGTTAGTTTTATTCAAAACAGGTATAAGGAGTTAACGGTTGCGGCGGCCGTCGAGAAGCCGGAATTAATTATTTGGCCGGAGGCATCTGTGCCGGGGCTCTGGGGCCAGGATGAAGCTGAATTTACCCAAGTTTTCTCTTTGGCGGGGCAACTGGATACTAATTTATTGGTCGGCGCGGTTTCATATCTTAACCAAAACTATTTTAATAGCGCTTTATTTATCAACCAACAGGGGTCTTTAGTAGCAACTTACAGTAAGCTGCATTTGGTTCCTTTCGGGGAATATATACCGCTGAAGAATATTTTCCCATTTTTAGAGACGATTGCTCCGATCGGGGATATCCAGCCGGGCAGGGAGTATACTTTATTTAGGCAGCCGGCTAATTTTGGCGTGCTGATTTGTTTTGAAGATCTTTTTCCGGAACTATCCAGGGAGTTTGTAAAACGAGGAGCAAAGTTTCTGGTCAATATTACCAATGATGCCTGGTATAAAGAGGGCAGTGCGCCGTACCAGCATTTTGCCGCTTCGGTTTTTAGGTCGGTTGAGAATCGCGTATATTTAGCCCGCTCAGCCAATACAGGAATTTCCGGTTTTATCGATCCTGCCGGTAGAATTTTAGGGGTAGTACAGAATGCCCAGGGCAAAGAAATTTTTGTTCAAGGTTATAGCAATATGATTATTTATCTTGCGGCAGGCAAGCGTACAATTTATAACCGATACGGAGACTTTTTTATTGTTTTTTGCCTGTTGCTTGTTGTCGGTGTGATAATATCTACTTTAAGTAATATTAAATGAGAAAAGAATTTTTATTCATTATTTTAATTTTAATTTGTGTGGTAGTGTTTTTGGGCCTGACCGGGACGGATAAGCAGTATTTTATCTGTCCGATTGACTATAAGAGCGATATTATTATTCGGAATGATAACCGGGGAGATGGTTTATTTGCTTCCAGTAGAAACGGCAGGAGGATGCATAAAGGTTTGGATCTTTTGGCGGATGTGGGTACTGTAGTCTGTGCTGCTAAAAGCGGTAAAGTGGTCAGCGCGACTCAAAATAAGGGTATGGGTAAATATATAATCATCCGGCATCGGGATAATTATATTACGATTTATGGGCATCTTTCAAATATTTTTGTGCGTAAGGATGATTATCTGCGCCAAGGCCAGGTTATTGGTAGCGTGGGTAAAACCGGCAATGCCAGAGCTGCCGATATACTTGCCCATCTGCATTTTGAGATAAGGAAAAATGGGGTTCCGCAAGATCCCATTGAGTATATTTAGCGATCGAGGGGTTCCATGTGCACTACGACATCGGTTATCCCGGGAATAGCGGATTTAATTGCTTCTTCAATGCGATAACTTACTTTGTGGGCGTCGTCGATATGCATACTGGGATTAACTTGCACATGTAAATCTATATAGACATCATCAACTCTGCCGCGGCTGCGAATTTTATGGCAGGTAGCCACTCCATCTATTTTTAGTACAATATCTTTAACTTTTTGATCATCCATGAAAACGGCAGTGTCACAGAGGACATCGGAGCTTTGTTTGGCGATCTTAAAAGCAGCATACCCGATAAATAACGAGATGAGTATAGTCACCAGGGGGTCGATCAGAGGAAACCCCAGCTTGGTGACAATCAAGGAAACAATTACAGAAAGTGATGTGAAAATGTCTGCTCGGGTATGCAGGGAATCGGAAACCAAGATATCGCTTTTTAGGGCAACACCTTTTTTATACTCATAGCGCATGACATAGATATTTATCGCTAAAGTAATTAGCATTACGGCGAAACTGCCCAGGTTGGTTTGAAAGAAGACCGGATGTTGCAGGCGTTGGAAGCCTTGTCTTAACAAATTAAAAGAAACAATAAATAACATGGCAGCGATCCCTAAGGAAAACAGAGTCTCGTATTTTTTATGTCCGTAGGGGTGGTCTTTATCTACCGGTTGACAGGCAAGATGAATTCCGACGATGCCAATGATATTAGAAGTTCCGTCGCTCAAAGAATGGAATCCATCTGCGGTCATGCTAAAACAACGGCTGCTTAAGCCATAAATGATTTTGGCTAAAGCTACTGCCCAATTTAAAATTAACACAACCACGAGGATTTTTCTGATTTTTTGATAATGCTTCTGCATATCGATACCCATAAAAATATTATATAATAATTACCGGACCTTGTAAATGCCATATCTTCATTAAGCAAAGATCCTGGCTGCCTACGGCAACAAGGATTAATTCGTATATTGACCTACTCTTGCTATCGTACTCGTAAGTCAGGTGCTGATTAAATTATTTACTCGATTAAAAATTAGTTAAATGCTAGAATGTGATTATGTCTAAATTAAGATTATTTATGGCGGCTTTGGTTTTGTTATCCGCAGGTTGTGCTGGTTTGCAAAAGCCCGATTCCGGAAGAGTAAATTTCTTTGCGGAGTTAGAGCCATTTAAGAAGAATGAACGAATTTTAATTCTCGCGCCGCATCCGGATGATGAGTCGATTGCCTGCGCAGGGATTATCCAAAAGGCGCTTAAAGCCGGCTCCCAGGTTAGGATAGTTTATTTAACTAATGGTGACCATAATGAGTTGGCTTTCATCGTTTATGAAAAAAGAATCGTCATCCGCCAGGGTGCGTTTGTCTATATGGGCCAGATGCGTCAGAAAGAGTCAATTAAGGCGATGAAATTTTTAGGATTATCTGAAAAAGACCTCGTATTTTTAGGATACCCGGATTATGGAACTTTTGAAATTTTTTGTAAATATTGGCAGAAAGATAAACCATTTCGAGATCGATTAACCCGAATATCCAGTGTGCCTTATAAGGATAATCCTTCTTATGGCGCTAAATATGTCGGAGGAAATATTTTGGCTGATTTGACCAAGCAAATTCTGGATTATCAGCCGGATAAAATATTTGTTTCGCATCCGGCGGACGTGAACGTTGATCATAAAACACTATATTTATTCCTTCAGGTGGCCTTGAGTGACCTGGAGACGCGGATGGTTAAGCCTAAAATTTATCCTTATCTTGTGCATTATGTGGGTTGGCCTAAACCGCGGCATTACCATCCGGAGTTAGCCCTATATCCGCCAGATAAATTTATCGTTTCAAAGCTCAATTGGTTCCGAAGCGGCTTAAGCCCGGAGGAGTTAGATAAAAAATATCGGTCGATTCTTTTTTATAAAAGCCAGACGCAGAGTAGTGCTTTTTATTTATTTTCTTTTGCCAGAAAAAATGAACTTTTTAGTGATTGTCCGGAATTAGAGTTGAGGCCTCAATCGGCATTAGCGGGTGAAGAAAAAAAAGCCGTAGAAATTCAAGGCCAGGGGGCCGTAAGTTATGCATTAGAAGACAATTATTTTATTCTGCGTTTGGATAAGCTTAAGAAACTTAGTGGCAGGTTTGGGGTAATGCTTTATATCTTTGGGTATAGCCAAGACACTTCATTTGTTCAAATGCCAAAGATACGGATTATTACTCGGGGGAATAAATACAAAGTATTTAACTCTAAAGACAGGGTACTTAATTCCGGAGTTTTGTTGAATCGTGAGAAAAACTCTTTAATTTTGAAAATTCCGCTTAAGTTTTTGGGCCAGCCGGATTACGTACTCACGGCGCTGAAGGCTTATCACGGTAACCTACCGATTGATGGAGTGGCATTTCGTAAAGTTAAGATTACTGAGTTTCCCTTAAATTAAAGAAAGGAATTAATATGTTAGAGCTCAAAATGGTTAAGATTGATAAACCTTCGGATTTAAATTTTATTTTAGGCCAAAGCCATTTTATTAAAACTGTTGAAGACCTCTATGAAGTTTTAGTTAATAGTGTTCCCGGGATAAAGTTTGGTTTGGCTTTCGCTGAAGCATCAGGAGCATGCAAGATCAGGAGGGAGGGCAATGATGCGGAACTGGTAGATTTGGCCTGTAAAAACATGCTTGAACTTGGTTGTGGCCACAGCTTTATTATTTTTCTTAAACAGGCATTTCCGATCAATGTTTTAAATGCCATTAAAAACATCCCTGAGGTATGTAATATATATTGTGCTACGGCTAATGCTACGGAAGTAATTGTAGCTATTAGTCAAACTGGCCGTGGAATATTAGGAGTGATTGACGGAGCAGCTCCTCAGGGCCTAGAAGAGGCAATAGATATTACTTGGCGCAAGGATTTATTACGTAAAATCGGCTATAAACTTTGATTTTTCTTGCAATTTAAAGATAGTTTGTTATAATTTGGCTAACTTAAATCAATATGGACTTTAAAAAAATTCGTAAAAGCTTTAGCCGTTTTGCGGCTTGGTTAGGTATAAATATATGCTCTTTGATTGTTAAGGTTATTCCGGCAAGCTGTCTTTATGCTTTTGCTAAAAAAATCGCCGCCTTGGCGTACCTTTTTGCCAAAAAACAGAGAAAAATTGCCTTAGATAGCTTAAGGGTTGCTTTTGGCAAAGAGAAGTCTTCCCAAGAAATTGAACACATCGCCAAAGATTGCTTTATGTATATCGCTAAAAGCGCGGTGGAATTAATGTTCTTTTTTGATAAACCGCAGGCTTTAAAAAAGCGGGTTCAGATTCAGGGAAGAGAAAATCTCGATAAGGCATTAGCTGGCGGCCGGGGTGTCATTCTGGTGAGTGCACATTTTGGTAATTTTCCGCTACTCTTAGGAAGATTAGCAGTGGATGGTTATAAGGTCGGTGGAATTATGAAACCGATGCATGATGCCAGGATGGAGAAAATATTTTTTAAGAAAAGAGAGAAGTTTGGGGTGAGGACTATTTATAGCCAGCCGCGTAATGAATGTGTGAATAATTCGATTCATGCGCTGCGCAATAATGAATTAATTTTTATCCCGATTGATCAAAATTTTGGAACGGGAGGAGTGTTTGTAGATTTTTTCGGCCAAAAAGCAGCCACGGCGACTGGTCCGGTAATTCTGGCGCAGAGAACCAAAGCCGCGCTGATCCCGTGTTTTATTCTAAGGCAGCCGGATGATCAACATAAAATAATTTTTGAAGCGGAGTTAAAATTAGAGGAAGGCAAGGATGCACAGGATGTCATCCTGGTAAATATTCAAAAGCTTACGGATATAATCGAACTCTATATACGCAAGTATCCTGCGGAGTGGGGCTGGATTCATCGCAGATGGAAAAGTAAGCCAAGTTAAAAAGACACCCGGCGCTAATTAGGCATCCGGCGTTTATTTGAATTGCGCCGATGTTCGCCACGTGGCGGAAAATTGAGCCGGTGTTGCCTGCCTGCCGGCAGGCAGGTGTCTCTACACAAGGAGGTGTTGAATGGCAGCAGAAGAGAAGAAATGTATAGATACGGAAAAAAAGTGCGGTGATCCTAAAAAAACCTTAGCTACGCTTTTTAAGGTTATTTTAGGCCTGGTGTTTTTAATTTTAGGCGGTTTAGCAATCTTGAAGTTTTGGGGAGCGCTTTTGGTGATTATTCAGGGTTGTATCGGTTTATTCTTGATCTTGGCGGGTGTAATTACTTTAGCCATCGCTAAAGAATAAAAAGGAAGTTTTAAAATGGTAGTAAAAAAGGGACCGTTTCTGTTTTTATGAATTTCATATTAAAAACAGAAACGGTCCCTTTTTTACTTTTGCTATTCTGTAGTTTTCATATATAATATATAGAAATTATAACTTTAACGAAAACTCTCCCCCTCGCGGGAGCTCGGGGTCATTTTTCCCCAAGCGCCGGAGGCTGGGGAAAAACTCTCCCCCTCGCGGGAGCTCGGGGTCATTTTTCCCCAAGCGCCGGAGGCTGGGGAAAAATGA
>Ga0268280_1000700_pt1 | contig 25969 bp, 26 predicted proteins | sample saktaG_9_FD_190139 | JGI IMG/M metagenome (GOLD analysis project Ga0268280, IMG submission 190139) | Saline water microbial communities from Sakinaw Lake, British Columbia, Canada - sak_2011_5_24_40m | ecosystem: Environmental > Aquatic > Non-marine Saline and Alkaline > Saline ... | reverse complement strand
GGCGAAAAGGTGTATATTTTGCCGTTAATTTGCTTGATATTTAATTATATGTGTGTTATTTAAAATAGGTTAAAGTTGCTTGAAAATATCTGGAGGGGGCTTAATGGTTAACGAAACGAATTCAATGAATGAAAAGGAAAAACAGACGGAAGAGGTGAAGGAAGACGTTGCGGCGGTCAAGAAAATGGAAGGCCGCAGGGAGCAGGAAGGGGACAAAAGTCTGAGCTTCAGTGAGCTTTACGAGCAGAGCCTGCAGGATGTGTCGCTTGGCGAGGTCGTCATGGGCAGAGTGGTTCAGATCGGCAACGATGTCGTGATGGTCGACGTGGGCTACAAAACGGAGGGTCAGATTCAGGCGTCGGAGCTGAAAGATGACAATGGAAACGTAAGCGTTTCCGTCGGTGATGAGATCGAGGTTCTGATTGACCGGAAAGACGAAGAGGGGAATCTGATCCTCTCTCGTGAAAAAGCCGCAAAGATGAAAGTCTGGAGTGATGTCAAGATGGCCTATGAAACGAACGGCATTTTGACAGGAACGGTGACATCACGTGTGAAGGGGGGATTTTTCGTAGATATTGGAATTCTGGCATTTCTTCCCGGTTCCCAGGTCGACGTTCGTCCCGTGAGAGACATGGACCGCTATGTGGGACAGACGTTGCAGTTTAATGTTCTGAGTTATGACAGGAAGAGAAATAATATTGTATTGTCAAGAAGGTCCATTCTCGAAAAAGAGAGAAGTGAGGAAAAGAAAAGGGTGCTCGAAACGATTGAAGTGGGGAAAATCGTCGAGGGCGTGATTAAAAATATTACAGATTATGGAATATTCATTGATCTCGGAGGGATCGACGGACTGCTGCATGTGACGGACATGTCCTGGGGTAAAATCACGCGCCCATCGGACCATTACTCCAAGGGCGACAAAATAACCGTGAAGGTGCTGTCTTTTGATCGAGATAAGGAGCGGGTATCGCTCGGTCTCAAACAGTTGACGGACAATCCATGGGAGACCATCGTCGAAAAATATCCCGTTGAATCCATCGTGGAAGGGAAAGTCGTCAGTCTCATGGATTACGGTGCTTTTGTGGAACTTGAAAGCGGTGTTGAGGGACTCATTCACATCTCGGAAATGTTCTGGACTTCGAAAAAATCAAAACACCCATCAAAAATTCTGTCCATAGGCGAGATGATTCGAGTGATGATTCTGGATGTAAACCATGAAAGCAAGCGGATTTCCCTTGGACTCAAACAAACGACATCGAACCCCTGGACAGCCTTGAAAGAGAAATACACCCCCGGCAGCATGGTCAAGGGCATAGTGCGAAACATTACTGATTTTGGAGTTTTCATCGGGGTAGAGGAAGGGATCGACGGACTGGTGCACGTATCCGATATCTCCTGGCGACAGAGGATAAAACATCCGTCGGAATTTTTCAGGAAGGGCCAGGAGATTGAGGCGGTCGTCCTGAACGTGGATGTGGAAAATGAAAAATTTTCCCTTGGAATAAAGCAGCTTGAAAAGAACCCCTGGGACGAGATCAGTTCAAAATATCATGTCGGATCGGTTGTTTCAGGACCGATCACCAATGTAACGGAATTCGGTGTCTTTGTTGAGATTGAAGAAGGTGTCGAGGGACTTGTTCACATCTCCGAACTCAGCCAGAAGAAAGTCAAATCGCTGACAGAATCCTTCAAGGTCGGCGATCTTGTCACGGCTCTCATTAAGAACGTAGATACAAAGAATAAGAAGATACGGCTCAGTATCAGGGATTACGAAATGTCTCTCAATGAGACATCCGGCACGCAGTACCTGAACAACCGTGAAAAAGTGGGTTCCAGTCTCGGGAAGGCATTGGCCAGAATCAAGATTGACGTTTAACCGGCATGATCCGGTTCAGGGAGTTTCATGAGAAGACATCCCTTCTTGTTTGGTATTTTACTCCTGCTGGCCATAGGCTTTCTTTCATTCATCTTCATTTTCGGGATGGCCTATTGGACGGGAGGCAGCAGCCTCTGGTCCGCCGGAGACAGAGTCGGCATCGTTTTCGTAAAGGGCATCATCACTGAATCAAAATCCACCGTTGAACTCCTGAAAAAATATGGGGATGACGGCCATGTTCGTGCCGTCGTCGTGAGGATCGATTCACCGGGAGGCGGTGTAGCAGCCTGTCAGGAAATCTACGATGCCGTCGCGGCTGTCAAAAAGAAGAAAAAAGTTGTCACCTCCATGGGTTCCGTGGCTGCTTCAGCGGGATATTATGTGGCCTGTGCCTCGGATAAAATTGTAGCGAACCCCGGTTCCGTGACGGGAAGCATCGGGGCGCTCATGCATTTTTCGAATCTGGAGGAGCTTCTCAAGAAAATAGGCCTTAAATCTTCCGTGATCAAGAGTGGAAAATTCAAGGATATAGGTTCGCCGGTGAGAGAGATGACATTGGAAGAGCGCCAGCTGATTCAGGGTGTCATCGATGATATTTATGATCAGTTTCTAACAACCGTATCTCAAACAAGAAAAATTCCAAAAGAAAAGTTGCGGCCCATCGCGGACGGGCGGATTTTTACGGGCCGACAAGCCATGAAGCTGGGTCTGGTGGATGAACTCGGAGGCATGGATCATTCTATTGACCTGGCTGTGAACCTTGCCGGGATAAAGGGAAAGCCGGAGGTCCTGTATCCGAAGGAGAAAGGCCTGACTCTCTGGAAGATGATTGCAGATGAAATGGTTTCGGCTTTTATCAACCGCCTGAAGGAAGAAACAGGGGGATACCGCTGAAAACTATGGAAAAGATAAATTACAGGACCATTCAGGTTAAAACGGAGCATGCCGTTGCCGTTGTAACCTTGGATCGTCCAAAAGAAATGAATGCTCTTTCGAAAGAAATGAGGCGTGAACTTGAAGATTGTTTCAATCGTTTTGATGAGGACGATTCAATAAAGGCCATCGTTTTGACGGGAGGCGACTTAGTCTTCTGTGCAGGAATGGATATCAAAGAGATGGCAGCCCTGCCCGATGGGGAAATCGATGATTATTTCAAAACCATCATCCGGTATCTTCAAAAGATTTACAGTTGCAGAAAGCCCGTGATTGCAGCCGTCGGGGGGATTGCTCTTGGCGGTGGTTTCAATCTGGCGATGGTATGCGACATCATCATTGCTTCGGAGAGCGCCATTTTCGGGCATCCTGAACTGAAATTCGGACTGAATCCGCTTTTCGACCCGCTGTGGCGGATGGTGGGCATGGCCAAGGCAAAGGAGATTACCATGCTCGGGGAACCAATAGGGGCCAAGGAGGCCATGAGAATAGGACTCGTGAATAAAGTGGCGCCCCCCGATAAATTTATGGAGGAAGCCATCGCGGTCGCGAAGGAATTGTCAAAACGTTCTGCCAAAGCACTGGAAGCGGTTAAAAGAATTTCCGACATTGTTCCGAGGCTTGACAAGAATTCTGCATTGGAACATGAGTTCGAAATTTCGGCCCTTCTTTATTCCAGGGCTGAAAGAAGGGAGCACATGAAGGGATTTATAGCGGAACTGGACAAAAGAAAGAAAAAACAAGCCCCATGATGGGGCTTGTTTTGAATGCCTGTAAAGAGAAAATCCCGGTCGTTAATAAATATCATTGTCAAAGCTCGACGCCGAAAAGTCTTTAAGCTGGTCTCGTCTTTTTTTGTGTTGAAGCTTCCTTAAAGCCTTGGCCTCAATCTGACGGATTCTTTCACGGGTCACCCCCATCATCTCACCGACCTCTTCAAGAGTAAAAGGTCCATAATTGCATGCCACCCAAGTGCAGTTGCAGAACGTTTCATTCTTCAGCCACCACTCGCAAATATTTTCCTGACAGGGTTCCGTAATGAAGGTGTTTGTCTTCTTGCATTTGTATAGCTTTGTCATAGGCTCACCGATTCCCAAAAAAATTGGATGATATTAATACATTTTCAATACTTCTGCAATCGTTCATTTATTAAGGCTGTTGAACCATTTATCCGACTTCATGCCAGAGTCTGAGATGGGTGAAATAGATCCCCGCGTGGATATCACGGAAGGGTGTCGATTGAAGGGATGCCAGCATGGATCTGTAAGCGGTCAGCTGGGGCCGGTGGAGACTCACCTGGCGGGCGATGAAATCAGCAGTCGATTCCCTTGTGAATGGACGCGATGTCTTGAAGTCAATGATCCACCAGGATTTGCCATCGAAAGTCACAAAATCCAGCGTGCCTGAGCGAAGGATTTTCGCTCCCGCGGGCTCATCTATTCCCCATTCGCTCTTGAAGAAGGGATTCTTTTCACTCGACAGGCTTTTTATGAAAGGATCCTCCATGGCGGCTCGAACTTCCTCCAGAATTTCTCCTGCTAACCGGAATGCTGAGTTTTCAGGCACGCCTTCAGCGCGAAGGGCAATGGCAATGGCCTTATGTGATGGAAGTCCCCCGCCATGGATGCAGGTGTTGATCATCCGATGGATGACGGTACCTGCCGCTGAAGCTTCAGTTGAACCAGTAAGTGAGCCATCCTTGAATGATTCAAAGAAAACAGGATATGGATCCCTTTCGATGGCGGATGGGTTTTGAATCCGGTAAGGTATTCTTTCCGGTTCGAAGGGATAAGGTTCAGGAAGAAGGAGTTCATCCGGTTGCTGCCGGGGAGAACCCTTTTCATGAGAGGGGTTGATACATACGTGTAAAGAGGAACCGGATCCGTGGATTCCGGCATTCAGAGGATTATCGGAAAGTCCTTCATAGTCGAGCACCCATCTCAAGACGCTTTTATCCGATGCGTGAAAAACATCCCTTGCGTTTTCCATGATACCGCTCATGAAAAGAGAGGTCCTTGCCCGGGTCGCCGCCACATAGAAGAGGCGTTTTGCTTCGCCCCAGGAGCGTTCTCTCCGAAGGGAGTTCAGGATGCGGAAGACGGACGTCGGTTCCCTTTGACGGCTGTCGGGACCCATTGCGAGGAGAGATTTTCCATCCGCACCGGGCAGCCTCTCCAGGAGATAGGGCGGAAAAGATTTTGGTCCGCTCGCCAGCGGTCTCCAGTCCAGATAGGGCAGAAAAACAACATCGAATTCAAGGCCTTTTGCCCTGTGAACGGTCATCATCTGGAGCATTGCTCTCGACATGGTCGGGTCAGGGGGCTCATAGAGGGTGCTGAGCATCCGTTCCAGGCGGCAAAGCGTCAATTGGGGAACTCCCTCTTCGACCCGGTCCATCATTTCGAAAAAACGGAGACAATTGGCAACGCCGGCCATTCCGTAGAGGGAAGCCGTAACACGGGGACCGTCCAGGCTTTCCCAGAAAATTCTTACGACCTGCCCAAGCGAGTCCCGCCCTGTTCTCTGCAACGCATGATTCAGCGACTGAAGCAGCGTTTTGAAGGAAGGATGGCTGGAACACATGGCGTATAACCGCTCTCTCCAGCCGGAGGCATCCTTCAAGGACATCTCATGCAGGGTGTTCAAATCACACCAGAACCAGGGTGATCGTAGAAGAGATGCCCAGGCCAGGTCGTCGTGAGGCCTTGTGACCGCCCTGGCGATCTGCAAAAGGTGCCTGATCTCCGGTCTTTCCGAGAGCGGGAGACCCTCCTGGACCTGGACGGGAAGGTTTGCGTCCTTCAGGGCTTTGAGATAGTGATTCAGCCGGTTGCGGTTGAAGAGGAGGACGGCAACGGATGTCTGCGATCCCCTGTCATTCATAACCTCATGGATCCGTGCAGCCAGCCATTTCGCTTCGTCATCCTTTGACCGTTCAGCGTCGCCGCTGGAAAAGAGATGCAGAGAAAGAGACGGCGAACCGGTCACTTCCTTTCCGGAGGAGGCGGAGGGACTGAAGGATGCTTCATCGAATTCCTCTTTGGGAGAAGACATAACAACCTCCCCAAAGAGTCCATTGATCCAATCAATAAGGATGGGCGCCGAACGAAAATTGGTGGCCAGGGAAAGGTTTCTGACCGGGAGTGTCCCAACCCCGGTAATGGGAATTCCTGATTTTGCCTGTAAAAAAAGGTGCACCTCGGCATTGCGGAAGCCATAGATGGATTGTTTAGGATCGCCCACCAGAAAAACGGTCCTTCCATCACCAGGTTCCCAGCCGCTCATGAGACGCTTGATGAGTTCCCACTGGTTCAGGCTCGTATCCTGGAATTCATCGACCAGGAGGTGTTTGATTCGGACATCCAGGTAAAGCTGGATGTCCGTGGGGGAATCGCCATTGAGGGCGCGAAGCGCGGACTGCTCCAGTGCGGCAAAATCGATCACACGACGAATCCGGCACAGTCCGTCGTACTCTGACAGCAATTCGGAACTGAGGATGATGAAATCCTTCAGATCATCCAGATCGGGAATAGAGTCCTCCACGAGTGGATATTTACGGGTCTTGTCGAGAAGCTCTGCCGTTTGCCGGGGCAATTCCGAAATCATCTTGAACCAGGGCGTGGACGAAAAATGTTTGTAAAATCCTTCATGAGGTCCAAAGCGCTTCCTTGGGCTTCCGTCTTTTGTAAGGAGCCTGGAAGCGATGGCCTGCCAGTCCGGCAGGGATTTCCAGGAAACACCCGGCAGGAAAGCTGTCATCATGGAGGACGCTTCGGCCCCATGAAGCGACAAGTCCCGAATAAACGGCTCCCAATGGAGGCCGATGGAACAACCGGGAAAGGCATCGCTCAGGCGGCCCAGAAACATCTCAACATGTTCACCGAGGCGGCTTTTCAAAATGTCCGGGAGCGATGAGAGGCCGTGACGGGCCACTTCATGAATGAGATATTCGAAGCGATCCCGATTGAGCATGACCCCTTTCATCTCGTTTTCGAAACGGCTCCAGCGATTGTTGTTGTATAAAAGCCGTTTTTCAAAAGCCTGTCTGGACGGATGGTTACGACGAAGCTTGAAGATTCTCCTGCGAAGCCTGTCAAGGGTTTCCAGGATCAAGCCCGGCTGCGCGTTTTCTTCAATGATATTGAAATCTGGCGGGAGCGATGATTCGAGGGGCGCACGCTTTGATATATGGTAACAGAAACTGTGAAACGTCATGATGTTCAGGCCGTCTATGGAAAAAAGGAGAGAACGGTGCCTCCCGTGTTTTTGAAGAGCCACCCGGGCAAGTTCAAGATGAAACGCGTCATCAGAATCATGGGGGGGTGTGTCGTTCACAGTCCGAAGAAATGTGCCGATCACCCGGCTCCGCATCTCTCCAGCGGCTTTTTTGGTAAAGGTGAGAGCAAGTATCTCCTGCGGGTGATTTACCTCGCCGAGAAGCTTCAGGAATCTGGAGGTCAGAAGATGGGTTTTTCCGGAACCGGCCGGGGCTTCCACATGGCAGCTTTGTGATGTCTCCAGGGCGGCAAGGCGCTCGTTTATGTCTGAGATGAAGCGGGTCATGAGGAGGCTTCCTCATCTCTTTCAAAGCTGTTCGGGATCAGACCTCTCTCGCACAGTGTTATGTGCGGGCATGTCGCGCAGATCTCTTCGGGTTTATCCAGACGGGAGAAGGGATAAGGCTGAGGAGGAAAATCACCCCGGCTGAGGACGTCCCCTATTTTCAAGAAGAGGCTTTCCCATTCGGCGAGATATTTCTCCCAGCTGAAATCTTGGCCTCCGATGAGGGTCATGCTTATTTCTCCCGGTGATTTCAATTGAAGGTATCCGACCGATTGGGGAAGAATTTCATAGGTGATACAGAGACCTGGGACGACTCCCCGGCGCAGGGCCATGAGGTAAATGGGTAGTTGAGGTGAGGTGAGGCGGAAAAGGACATCGTTTTTGCCGGGGTGACTGCCGGACTTATAGTCCCAGCAAATCAAGCCAAGATCGGGGTGATAGTCGATCCGGTCCATTCGCCCTTTCAGGGTGAACGGCAGACCTGGAATTTTCAGATTTTTGAAGGATATCTCCTCGGCAATGACCATCCACCCCTTTTCGCGGTGTCCGATTTCCATCTCAATCCATTTCAGGAGAAGACCGCCCTCTTCAAGCCAGAGACGGCGCTCGACGAGCCAGCGGGGCTGGGTGGCCACGTCGCGCAGCGTTCTGTCCACGCACCCGGTCAGGAGCCGGATGGCATCCTTCCTTTCCAAATCCGGAGCAATTTTTTTCTTCCTGGACTCCCGTGTAAATAATGACAGGACACGGTGCAATCTTTCGCCGCGCTCCATGGAATAAAGAGAGGTCAGAGGGTCTCTGAGAGGTTCGATTCCGAGGATTGCTTCGAGAAAAAAAAGACAGGGACAGGTCACGGCTTTTTCCAGATTGGAAACAGACAGAGTCCGGGGCAGAGGGTAGACACTGCGGGTCCTGACTTGCTGACTTTTTCTTTGAACAGCTGGGATCGAAAGAAAGGAACCTTGCCTTGCGGAACCTGAAGTTTTCAGTCCGTCAAATGCCGATCTAAGCCAACCGGCCCTGAGCCATGCGGGCCCGGGGTCATTCCATAGATCGACATATCTTTTTGTTTCCGTTCCGGGCCAGAACGGCGACGGCGATAAGGGTTCCAGGTCGACTTGTTCAGGACGAAGGAGAGTAATGATGGGTGAAGATGACAGAAGCTGCTTGAAGGACTTTTCGGCGAAGACGTATTGGCTCTCCGGCGTTCCGCCCAGAACCCTTCTCCGCTCCGCGGCATCAAGAAAAGGGAGCGGCCTCACCGGCTGAGGAAGCGACCGATCGCTCATCCCCAGAACATAGAGTCGGTCAAAGTCATGTCCCCTGGACTCGATTAAACCGAGAACCTGGATACCTGCCTCTTCAGGTGCTCCGGTTTGAGAGATTTCACCAGCCGCCAGGAAATGGAGCCACGATAAAAGATCAAAACCGTTTATAGATACTCCGTCGAGGTGGGTCCTCATGTCTTTCAGAATGTTTGTCAGGTGATGGAGGGAGATGGAATCTTTCTCGTCGGAAAGGACAGGAAAATCAAGAGAGAACCAGAGATTCTCCAGTTCCTTGAGCCAGAAAGGCAAAGGTCTTTTCACCGAAAAATCAATATCAGCGAATTTGCAGAGATCTTGTATTTTTCGGCGGGCAATACCGTTCAGAATCTCCGGAGCTTTTTTCTCGAGGCAATCCAAGAGTTCATCCAGTCCGCCCTCTGCCTGGGATTTTCTCCAGACGTGATCAGCCCTCGAGATGTTCTGAACGCTTCCCCATTGATAATAGGGCGAAAGGAAAAGCGCGAGAAGGCTCTCGCGAGGGGTTCTTTCGAGTACCATCTGAAGCGGAAGAAGCGAAGCCCGGATAAGCGGGAAAGACAAAACAGTCTTTCCCAAAGAGATGTTGTACCAGGCGGAGTCGGGGAAATGGGCCTTGCCGGTTATGGATGTCAGGCTTTTCTCAAGGGCGTCCGCATAGAAATCGAGAGTCGGCACGACGACGCCGATCCGGTTGAGTGGTGTTGAACGGGCATCTTCGACGATGCGGTGAACAAGATACTGAATTTCCTGCTCCGGGGAGGGAAGGGCAGCGGCTTCCAGACGGTCGGGTGCCCTGTCAGGGAAATCCATTTTCGTGAAGGATGCCTTCTTTTCCAGGACGCGAAACAGATTCGTTTCAATGGGGGCTGGAAAATCGAAACCCGAGATCACAATGCGATCCGGGCAGGACAGAACACCCTTCTCAATGGCCCGAGCTATCCGGGACGGAAGCTCGGCGGGGTGAAAGTGTCCCGTCGAAGCCAGGTTTTCTTTGAAACCTCTGCTCATTTGCCTTCGCCACTCGACGAGAGGAGTTGATGGAAACCCGGAGCAGGGTTCGAGGCCGTGCCGGATCAGTAGGGCGTATGTGTCATCGAGACTCTTGCATAGTTGTAAATCTGTCTCGAGTGACGCGGGGGGAGGTATTTCCTGCGTGAGGTCCATCAGAAGACGCATCCTGTGGAAAAAATGGGCAGGGATTTCTTCCGGCCAGGATTCAGACCATTTGACCTTCAGCCAGTCATTCAGACTCAAAGCATTCAACGCTTCCCAGCCCGTGCTCCCCCGGCTCAGGTTGACCATTCTGTATTCGTGGCGAAGGCGGCGGGCAAGTCTTCCCGTTGCCGTGAGGTACAGATGAGCGGGTGAAAACGATTTCATATCTCTCCGTTCCAGGTTGAATCGGCAGACGCTGATTTGTCTTTGAGGCGGTAATAATCTTGAATAATTTCTTTGTGATCAAAAACGAGATGTTCGGGAAGACAGTGGCGGGTAAAGATTCCGATGTCGGCGGCATCATCTGCCGCTCTCGGCGTACCCGCGGCCCTTGCGGTGAAAACGGTGGTGATGGTATGCTTCCTCGGATCTCTGTCCGGTTTTGAGTAGGTGTGCATCTGTCTCAACCGGGTGACATGAAGAGAGGTTTCCTCAAGAGCCTCCCGGACAGCCGCGTCTTCCAGAGACTCCCCGTAATCTACAAACCCGCCCGGAATGGCCCATCCGAAAGGAGGGTTCCTGCGGCGGATCAGCACGATGCCGCGCTCTTCAATCTCGATGATGATGTCTACGGTCGGAACGGGATTAGAGTGCAAAGGAATATCGGCCCCGCAGCTTGGACAGGTCAGTGTTTTTTTTTGCGACATGGGGTGTTTCAGGCTCCGTGATTTTGAGAAAAGATTTAATGGCTGGTTCCAATCAGAAACTAAGATGAGGAAAGGACTTTGTCAAGGACGAAAAAAGACGATTCATAAAATCTTGACAATTTCAGGGCAATCCATTAGCGTACGTTCCTTAATCCCCTGAAAAAGAGGAATAGCATGGTCGGTGTTTTAATCGTTACACACGGAAACCTGGGTCGGGAGCTCATCAACGCAGCGGAGATGATCAAGGGCCGCCTGGATGGTGTCGTGTTTGTTTCCGTAGATTCCGTGAAGGGTGTCGAAGATCTTAAGAAAGAAATCACGACGGCGATAAAGAGAGTGGATATCGGTGACGGCGTCATGATTTTAACGGATCTGTTTGGAGGAACGCCCTCGAATATATCCCTGTCTTTTCTGAGGGAAGGGAAGGTGGAAGTGGTGACGGGAGTGAATCTTCCCATGCTTTTAAAACTCGATGCGAGGAACGAAAGGAAACTCCTGGAGTTTGCCGCTTTTATACGGGATTATGGCCGCAAGAATATCTATCTGGCGAGTGAAGTCTTGAATAAAGACGTGGGAAGCAAATAGCGGTGAACCATTCGTGATCAGGACGGCCGTCTCCCGTCGCGGTTCGCATCTGATGGACATGATGGTATGATGGAAGGCACGTGAATTTCTCGCTGGTAAGAGTCGACAATAGGCTGATTCATGGACAGATATTGGAGGCCTGGGTTCCATACGTTCGTGCGTCCTGTCTTGTCGTTGCCGATGATGACGTGGCCAATGACTTCTTCAGAGAAACGGTCATACGGATGGCCGTACCCAGGGAAATAGACGTTCACATCCATTCCGTGGAAGAATTTGCAAAATCCCATTCCTACAGCGAAGAGACCGGCAGAAAAACAATACTTCTTTTCAGCACGGTAAGCGCCGCCCTGAAGGCTTTTGAGCGCGGTTTTCATTACGAACGGCTGAACATCGGAAACGTTTATAACGAAGAGGGAAAAGTCCGGTGTGCCCGATCGATCAACCTGAGTGACCGGGATATCAGCGATATTATTCAATTGATCCAGGGCGGCGTCCAGGTGGAATTGAGGTGTGTTCCCAAGGACAAACCCCTTGACTTTTTCAGTACCTTGAAAAAGTCAAGGTATGAAATTCCTGAGTCCGTAAAAAAGGAAAGGTCCGTTGTTTCTTGAGGCTCTTGCGGCATCCGTTATCGGAGGAATCCTCTGTCTTGACAGGATCTTTTTGCAGGTCATGGTTTCCAGGCCGGTGGTTGCCGGGACCTTGACCGGCTTCATCCTGGGTCATCCCCAGACCGGGCTCGTCTCGGGTGCGCTGGTCGAGCTTCTATGGATTGACCGGTCTCCGTTCGGGACCGTTATTCCGCCCAACGACTCCATTGCGTCTATCATTATCGCGGCAAGCACGATTATTTCGGGGAAAATATTGGGTCATTCATCCCGGGAATTGATCGCGGTCGCGGTCCTTTTGTTTATCCCTTTGGGTATCCTCGGAAAGCAGATCGACATCCTGGTGATGGGGGCCAATGAAAAGGTGTCAAGAGATGCTCTTGACGACGCGGAAGCGGGCCGTGACGAAGAGATTTCCCGGAAACAGATCTCAGGACTGATAAAAACCTTTCTATTAACGTTTTTCTTTCTTCTCGGTTTTATACTCATCGCGACAGAGATCCTTCTGAGGGTTTATCCCGTCATTCCACCGAAATTGCACTTGTCAATAATGTATGTTTATTTTTTTCTTCCTCTTCTCGGAATTGCCGTAGCCCTGAGTACGGTCCGCATGAGAGGCATGATGCCAGTCTTTTGCGGGTTGTTCCTTATAATGACCGTCATCTTTGATATTCTATAAACATTTTTCGCTTGTTTCCGGATAGAAATGGCTCTTGAAGACAGGTTTTCAAGTTTTGTAATGATTGAAGAGATGACCGTTCAGGATATGGAGCAGATCATGGCCATCGAAAAGGTCTCCTTTCCAACGCCCTGGTCTGAAAATATGTTCAGAAAAGAGTTAAAAGTCTCCATGTCGAGAAATTTCGTCGCCCGTATAAAGTCGGAAAGAGGTAAGGAGCTTATAGGCTATATGAATTATTGGATTTATGCCGGGGAGTCCCACCTGAACAATATCGCCGTGCGAAGAGATTATCGCAGAAAAGGTATCGCTTCAAAATTAATGACGGAGATGATAAGAAAATCCTTGAAAGAAGGAGCCGCTTTGGGGACGCTGGAAGTGAGACGAACCAATGGAGCGGCCATCAGGCTTTATGAGAGATACGGATACATTATGAAAGGCGTAAGACCCAATTATTATGATGACACAAAGGAAGACGGACTGATCATGTGGTGCGATTTTAAAGAAAGCATGAAAAAGGTTTCGGAAAATGACATCTGAACATGCAAGAGATCTGACGCTGAAAGGAGTTGTCGCGGAAAGAAGAATAATTGCGGAAGATCATGTCCTTCTATCCATCAGCGCCGGTGAAATATTTCAATCGTCATCCCCCGGGCAGTTCGTGATGATTCGAGTGACGGACACGGAATCGCCATTCCTGAGCCGACCCATAAGCATTTATGCCCTGAGTCGGGAGGATGGGACGGCTGTTATTGACCTTATGGTTCGCGTCGTCGGTCGAGGGACGTCGTTTCTTTCAAGATTGAAGGCAGGAGATCGGGTTGATCTATTGGGTCCCCTCGGTAACGGATTTTCTATCCTTCCTGACAGGAGCCAGATTGTTCTTATTGCCGGTGGAATTGGAATTGCTCCGATTTCTTTTCTGGCTGACGGCTATTCGCATATCAAAACAGGGGAGGTCACATGTTATTTCGGGGCGCGATCCGAGAGCGTCCTGGTGGGGCTTGATCGAGTGAATAAAGCGTGCTCAAGACTTATATTGAGCACGGAGGATGGAAGCCGCGGATACCGTGGCTTAATAACCGATTTGTTTGAGAGAGACCTGAATAAATATAACAGGGAGGATACGGTTATCTATGCCTGTGGACCATCCCCCATGCTGATGAAAATACAGGCCCTTTTGAAGAAGAAGTCCATCATCTGCCAGGTGTCCGTGGAGGAGAGAATGGCCTGCGGTGTAGGTGCCTGCCTCGGCTGTGCCGTCCGGATGAAAAGCGGAGAATACAGAAGAGTTTGTCATGAGGGTCCCGTATTCAGCATCGAGGAATTGGCCTTTGATCAGGAAGGTTGAATCATGAAATCGAGGATGAACGTACATATCGGCAGGGGCCTGGTGCTCAAGAATCCCGTTATGACGGCATCGGGCACTTTTGGTTACGGAGAGGAATATGCGCGCTACATGGACATCAACCGTCTCGGCGCGATCATCGTTAAAGGCATCTCTCTTGAGCCTAGAAAGGGAAATCCGCCGCCGCGGATCATGGAAACCCCCTGCGGTATGCTCAATTCCATCGGGCTTGAAAATGTGGGCGTCGATTCCTTTATAAAAGAAAAACTTCCTTTTCTCAGGGGATTCGATACGGCTGTGATCGTGAACATTTTTGGTGAAAGCGTTGAAGAGTACCAGAACCTTGCAGCGCGTTTGAGTGAAACGGAAGGAGTCAGGGCACTGGAAGTGAACATTTCCTGTCCGAACGTGAAAAAGGGCGGGATTGCCTTTGGGACGGAACCGGGAATGGCCGCTGAAGTGACAAGGGCGGTGAAGCGGTCGACCGATCTTCCGGTTATTGTCAAGTTGAGCCCGAACGTATCGGACATAACGGTCATTGCCAGGGCTGTTGAGGACGGGGGAGCGGATGCCCTGTCGGTGATCAATACGCTGAGGGGCATGTCCGTGGATGTGGAGAAGAGAGTGCCCCATCTGAGGAATATCACGGGGGGGTTATCCGGTCCGGCCATCAGGCCGATCGCATTGAGAATGGTATGGGAGGTTGTTCAGGCCGTATCCATTCCTGTCATTGGAATCGGAGGCATCATGGAAGGCCGTGACGCCCTGCAGTTTATCATCGCAGGCGCCCGTGCCGTTCAGGTCGGGACAGCCAGTTTTTTGAATCCGGGGGCGGCCATTAATGTTCTGGAAGGTATCGAGGACTATCTTGAGAGGCATTCCATGGACGACATTACTCAGCTGATTGGATCGCTCGGAATCGATTAGAATCATGAAGGAGAGTTAAAGAATGGGAAGGGCCGAGATCATCGCCAGGGGGATTTATCTCGTCGGCGGACCGAATATCTCCCACTCCTACGACGCAACCGTTTTTATCATAGACTTTAAGGGAGAACTCGTCATGATCGATGCGGGCGCAGGCAGAAGCGCCCGCGTTTTGGTCAAAAATATTGAGGGGGCCGGTCTTGATCCGGGGCGGATTTCCACGCTCATCCTGACCCATTGTCATATCGATCATATTGGCTCGGCGCCTTATTTCAGATCACAGTTTGGCTGCAGGCTGATGGCTCATGAACTGGACGCGAAAGCCCTAGAAGAAGGGGACCCGGTCTTGACGGCGGCAAACTGGTACGAAACAGAATTTCCGCCCACAGCCATGGATGGAATTCTGAAAGGAGACCATGAAATACTGTCCTTTGGTGAAGAGAAGCTTCATTGCCTTCATACGCCCGGCCACACTCCAGGCTCTATCGTGCTTTACCTGGACAGGGATGGGAAAAGAATTCTCTTCGGGCAGGACATTCATGGGCCTTTCATGTCGAGCTTCAAATCGGATATAAGAGAATGGCGAAAATCGATGGAAAAACTGCTCAAACTGGAGGCCGATATTCTCTGCGAAGGTCATTTCGGCATCTTTACGTCCAAAGAAAATGTTGCCGCTTATATAAAAAGCCAGCTCAGACAACATTCGTGATGCTCCCTTCTTATTAATTGAAGAATCAAGGGATTTTATCTTGATTTTCGAAAATGAAAGTGGTATCAATCCTCCCAGAGCTTGCCTGAATAATAATACTTAATAATCTCATAATACCATATAGTTAGAAGCCTATCCAAAACACGATTCAAAAAACGCTTTCAAGCTCTTTTTGATTTTGTTTGAGGGCTTTCATGAGCAATGAAGAAAAGGGGGTGATCCAAGCGTCTTAAATATTCCGTTAGAGGAGAGAATGTCATTTCAGACACAGGTTCAGGCAAAATGAAATTAAGTCAATAAAGGAGGGAACCCTTATGACGGTTTTTAAGGATTATGTGAAGAATAAGTACTCCAAACCTGCACCTTTGAAAGGGTTGCGGGTGCTGGAGGTTTGCACGCTTCTCTTCGGTCCAGCCGGCCCTTCATTTCTTGCCACGATGGGGGCGGAAGTCATTAAAATCGAATTGCCTCCAGCGGGGGATGTGACCCGGTCGCTCAATCCATTTGGATGGTTTTACCGGGAGCAGGGCCCCATGTACATGCATATCAATCCAACCAAATATTACATGGCCCTTGATCTCCATAAGGATGAGGCTCAGAAGATCTTCAAGGAACTCTGCGCGAAATCGGATGTTGTGGAGTTCAATCTGCGGCCCGCGGTCACGAAACGATGGAACATCGATTACGATGCGATCAACAAAGTTAATCCCGGCATCATCTATGTTGAGAAAAATGGATTCGGTCAATGGGGCCAGTATGCCGAGGAGGACCGGCCTTCCAATGACGGGGCCGCCCAGGCCCTTGCGGGATATGCCTGGATGTCCAGTTTTCCAAAGCGCCCGCCGCTCAAGCAGAGCATCTGGATATGCGACGTTTACGGTGCCTTGAACGCAGAGGTTGCCGTTCTCGCTGCTCTTCATCACAGAAGAAAAACGGGAAAGGGTCAGTACATCGAAATGTCCCAGAGCGAGAATATCATGAGGGCCATGGGATGGATATGGCCTTATCAGCAGATGACCGGAAAGGGGGCCGAACCTTCAGGGAATCGTGACCAGTGCATCTGCCCCGCCGACACGTTCCTCTGCAAAGATGATATCTTTGCGGCCATCGCCGCGCCCGCGCCGGATGAATTCAAAGGCCTTTGCGCCGCCATGGGACAGGCGAAGCTTTCCGATGATCCACGCTTCAAGGACCACACCACCAGACTGAAAGACGAGAACGCCCTTGCCATCCTCAAGATTATAGCGGACTGGGCCAGGACGAAGACGGCAAACGAGATTGAGGAACTGGGCAAGAAGAACGGATTCTCCGCCACGAGACTTCATAATGCCAAAGATATGAACGAAGACCCCCACAGGAGACAAAGGGATTTTGTCAAGGATATCGACGATCCCATGTACGGGAAGTATCCGGACCATGAATTTCCCGTTATGATGTCCAAGAGCCCCCCCAAGAACAAGTGGACGGTCAGACCTGTCGGTTTCGACAACGATTACATCATGACGAAAATTCTGGGCAGGAGTCAGGCGCAGATTGATGAACTATACACCCAGGGTGTTCTGGGCAAATGGAAAGATCAGCAGGGACGGCGCCCCCCGAAGGAATGGGACGGACAGTCCGGCGCGATTTTAAGGAGGTGATGAACAATGGCAGATTACAAAAGAGCAAAATGGGCGGATTGGGCGGATAAAATCCGGTCACTGGACGATCCGGCCAGGAATTTCGAAAAGCCGGAAGCCCTCGATGATATTTTGGTGCTGGACGTGAGCTCGCGGAGCATGGCAGGCTGCTATTGTTCTTCTCTCCTCGCAGAACTCGGAGCGGAAACCATCCGAATCGAACCTCCGGGAGGCGATTTCGCAAGAACGTACTCACCTAACGGAATCATGCACCAGGGCACGGGATTGGCGTATTTGCAGGAAGGACGAAACAAGTATCACATCACGCTGGATCTGGAAAAAGAGGAGGGCCGGGAGATTTTCAAAAGCCTTGCAGGGCAGGCCGATGTTGTGATTGAAACCTATCCGGCGGGGACCATGGATGCCTGGGGAATCGGTTATGAAGCGCTTTGCAAACTCAATCCCCGGCTCATTTATGCGTCCATAACGGCCTTTGGACAGTTTGGACCGGAGAGTTCGAGGAAACAATATGACTATGACAATGTCAGTCAGGCCAGATCCGGTATTCAATACGGAACGGGCGAGGTTCTCCCGGAAGGCAAAACCGTCCAAGAGGTTCCTTACGCCGTGCCCACGAAGGCCGGTCCATGGATCGCCTGGGCAACCTCGGGGACATTCGGGGCGCTGGGTGTTCTGGCCGCCATCCATTACAGAGAGCTAACCGGGGAAGGTCAGGCCATCGACATATCGACGGCGGAAGCTTATGAAAGGCTCCATGACTATGCGCTCCACTGGTATGCCGACCAGGGCGTTATATGTGAGCGCTTCGGCAGTCTGGATACTGCCCTGTGGCTTTACGGGTTCTTCCCGACGAAAGACGGCGGCGTTTTTCTGGGAGGATTGCGCCTTGAAATGTGGAAGGCCTTCGTCGATATCCTTGGCAAGTGGGACGAGTGGAAAGCCGATGAATGGACAACCCTTGCGCCCTTTATGAAGAAGGACTGGCAGTTGAAGTATCAGGGAATGATTGATCCCCTGACGGCCCAGTACACCAGTCAGGAACTGACTCAGAAGTCGATTGACTACGCGAAGAGCGGACGCCTGGCGCCGATCACGCCGGTGGTGGCCGAGATCGTTTCTCCCTGGAAGGCCATGCAGGATGAAAACTGGAAAGAAAGGGGAATGTTCACCCCGGTGCAGGACCCTGTTTACGGGTCGGTCGTCTGCGCCCAGGCACAGTGGAAGGCGACGGAGACGCCTCCCCGGACGAAATGGGTCTGCCGGCCGGTGGGTTATGACAACGGCTATGTCTATCTCAATTACCTTGGGTACGGCCCCGTGAAACTCAAGGAACTCGAAGGAAAAGGAATCATCTGACCCGGATAGTCAGGAGAGGGACTACCTTAGATAAACATTCAGTTCAAGCAAGGGAGGGGAACTTCAACCCCTCCCTTATTTTTTCTTTTTGGCCGGTTCATTTTCCAGGAAGACGTCGAACATCGATGGAAAGGGCGTCATGGCGGAAAAAGCCTTCTGCGCCTGGCCGGTGAAATCAGCCCCTAGATCAAGCCATTTTTCGAACTGTTTATCGACGGAGCTTTTATAGACAAGATAGTTCCGGAGAATCTGCTGGAGATGCTTTTCCAGGAATTCGTTCAAAATCGTTTCACCGTGACGTATGATCAGGTGAAGGAGCGGCACAGGCAGAAGGATGTTCTTTCGTTTTGCCTCATCGAGAATAATCTGTGTCAGAATGAAGGCGGTCACGTCTTCTTTTGTCTTTGCGTCAACGACCTCCACCTGTCGGCCTTCTTTGATAAGATCGGCAACCTGTTGCAATGTCACGTAGGCATTTTTCTCCGTGTCATATAAGCGCCGGTTTGTATATTTTTTGATAAGGGCTTTGTCCTGCATGGCACCTCCCGAACAAAGAATCATTAGATGACACAGTGCAATAATATTTTTATGCTCCTGTGTCAACAAATATTTTAATACTTTTTATAAAAAACATATATGTATTATATTACAAGAAGATAGACTCTTGTGTATTATTTATACCCGATTGAAGACGAGGAAGAAAAAATGATGCACTGCAACATTATTTGCTTGACAAACACGAAAGGAGCTATATAATAGTCTCAAATTCACAGTTTGTGAAAAATCAAATTCAGGAGGTATTCGTATCATGGAACCGTACAAAATCGCAAAGCAGACCATCGAGTTCTACAAATCAACCTTTGACAACACCTTCAACGCCCTGATGATGCTCCAGGAGCAGACACAGAGAATGCTGAAGATGCAGCTGGATCAGAGCACGGGTGTTCCCGAAGAAGCCAAGAAGGCGATCACGGAGTGGGTCAAGACCTACAAAAAAGGATGCGAGGAATTCAAGAGCTCCGTGGATCAGAGCTTCAAGAGGGTGGAGTCCTACTTTTCAGAACCTGCAAAGGCAGAGAAAAAAGGTTAATCCCTTTCGGGTTCGAAGCAAATTCATTGTTCATCAGGAGGGGCAACATGCAAATGAAGGTGCTTGAGCAAATGATTGAATTCAACAAAGCGGCTTTTGAAAATTCTTACGGCATGATGGCAACTATCCAGGACCAGATGGAAAGAATGGTGTCCATGTATATGGATAAAACATCAGGCTTACCGGACGAAGGACGAAAAGCCCTGTATGAGTGGATGGACGTCTACAGAAAGGGATGCGAGGATTTCAAAAATTCAATCGATGACGGATTCAGGAAATTGGATGTTCTTTTTTCACAGAAGAAATAGAAATGTGCGGGGCAGACGCTGCATCAGGGAAGGAATCCTCGAATGAACGATTATGTGACATCGGCCATTGATCTGCTCATCAACACCATTCGTCTTCAGGGAAGATACAGCGAAAGGAACCTGAAAACATGGGAGGCTGGAATAGAGCGTATTTCAGCCTCCCAGACCTACTCGAACGGTCTGTTTAAATACCTGACCGAGTTCATGGTTCCCTTCTGGATCTCCCTCGATTCCTTTCTCGATCTTGAAAGACAGAAAATAATCCAGAAGCCCCCTCAGGAAACCTTTGATGATTACCTTGAAATGCTTCGTTTCAATCTGAACATCGCAAGGAAGGGACTTACCAGCAGTTTTGCCGCCCTGAATGAATACAGGGTAAAGGAGGCTCTTAAAAACCACTCCGCGTTACTCAATATGCTTTTCGATCGTGAAGGAGCGGATATCGCGGAGGTGTCGAAAAAGCAGGCAAAACTAATTGAGCTGATTGTCCATGGCTTTCCGGAAAGAATAAAAAAAATAGAACCGGAATTCGGTTTTCATTTCGATGACGGGGGATATGAAAAGTTTGCGGAAACGGATCGATTCATTCTTTATCAGGTTCTTCCGCGAGATAAGAGAATTAAGGTTAGAAAAAAGGGAAAACCGGTCGTGATTATCCCGCCTTATGTACTCGGTGCCAGTATTCTGGCATTTCTGCCGGGTGAAGACAAGAGCTATGTCCATTGCTTTGCTCATCAGGGAATCCCCACCTACATACGCCTCATGAAAAATATCGATGAAACGCCTGCCGTGCAGATCATGACCGGTGAAGATGACGCGCTGGACACAAAATTCTTCTGCGAAAAAGTCATGAAGCGGCACGGGAGGCTTGTCACGCTGAACGGATTTTGCCAGGGAGGATTTGTCGGAGTGGCTGACATTCTGTCTGGAGAGCTCGACGGCCTGGTCGATGCCTTCATCACCTGTGTCGCACCCATGGACGGCACGAGAAGCCAATCCCTTGTCGAATATCTAGAGCATATACCGAAGCGGTTCAGAGATCTGGGTTACGCGACGAAGACCCTTCCAAACGGAAACCAGATCGTTGACGGGAAAGTCATGAGCTGGGTTTATAAATTGAAGAGCATGGAACGTGAAGCGCCGATTTATGCTTTTTACCGGAATTTAATGATGTTTGACAGACAGGACACAAATGAGATAAATATCAGCAATACGGCGGCAGCCCTGAATTACTGGTTGATATACGAAAGGACCGATCTGCCGCTGGCGATCACGCAAATGAGCTTCGATTCCTATACCATTCCGGTGTCGGCGGATGGGACGCTGCCGGTGAAACTATTCGGCCGTGAACTCAATTTCAAGCGCATAAAGGAAAAAGGGATCAAGTGGCTACTCTGTTACGCAGAAGAAGATGATCTCGTGGATAAAGAAGCGGCTCTTGCGCCTGTTGATTTCGTCGATGCTGAAGTGACCGTTTTTCCAAAAGGTCATGGAGCCATAGCCACGTCATGGTCTCTGCCCACATCAGGATGCCCGCTCCATAGCTGCTTTGGAGATCGGAAGTACAGGGGGCCCGTGCGGTTTCAACTGGACCTCGAATCCGGGACGAACATATTACGCTGCAATCATCCACAAAAAGGGAAGATGAAATGAATAAGGATTTTCTGGAATTCTGGGGGAATTTTCTCCTTCAGGCTGCAAAGGGTCAGCGCCAGCTTGAAGAGGCGATGAAGTGGGTTCAGTTGGGAACTGAAAGCATTGAAGCACAGAGAGACTTCTGGAATTCTTTTGGTGCTGCGAAAAAAGAGATTGAAAACAAACCGGATACTGTGGAGATGTGGGGAAAATCCCTGGAAGATTTCAGAAAATCATACAGGGAATTCGTAAAACTTTTTGGCATGGTTCCAATGGATCAATATCAAGTGCTGCTCAAAAAGAACGAAGCGCTTGAAAAAAAACTTGCAGAGCGAAAGAAACTTCCCCCGAAGGTCCGATCGGCGGGAAAAGATGCCCTTGATGCTCAGAGGGAAATCGAAAAGGGGTTACAGGAACTGACACAGAAGCAGGGAGAACAATTCAAGGAACTGATGGAATCCATAACGACATTTTACGGTCAGAGTCTTCCGGACAAGTAAGGTGATTGCCAGGAAACGCGTTGTCAAAAAAGCGAGGTGACCTATGACGCAGGAGAAGCAGGACAAGAAGGAAAGTCAGGATTTATTTATTTCATCGGGAATGAAAGCAGCGGGAGATTTCTGGCAGGCGGCGGCGAAAATGTGGCCGCTTCCATTTGCCGCATTTCCAGTACCGGGCGGCACCAGTGGAGAAAAGGGACAAAAAATCCATGAGGACCTCTGGAAACCCCTGCAGGAACTATGGGAGAGCACCTTTTCATTTATGAGAAAGGCGCAGGCCCGGGAGGGTCAGGATGACGAGAAGAAGGGCGTGTTTCCTCCGTTCATGACGGATCCGTTTCAGACTCCTTGGGACGGATTCATGCTGCTCCAGAAACAATGGTCGGAAACCCTTGACAAAACCGGTCGGCAGAGAGGCGGTGAAGACATGGGGCAGACATTCCAGCACGTGAATAGAACCGTGATTGAAATGTATGGAGAGGAATTCAGAAAGCTGCTGAATATACCGCAACTCGGCTTGACGCGTTTTTATCAGGAAAGAGCCAACCTAACTGTGGAAAAATTCAGCAAATTTCAATCGGCAATCAATGAATTTCTGGTTGTCCTTCTGAAGCCCACGGGAAAGGCATTTCAGGAGATGCAGGATGAAGTAAGAAGGCTGAGCGAGCAGGGGGAGGATATTTTACAGGATACAAAGAAATACTATCAGCTGTGGATGAAGAAAATGGAGGATCAGTATCTCAAACTGCTTCGATCTCCGGAATACACGGAATCTCTGGGGAAGACCCTGGCGGCTTTGAAGGACTACAGGGTGGCGAGAGAACAATGGATGATGGATCTGTTGCAGGACGTCCCCGTTCCCACGAATAAGGACATGGATGTACTATACAAGGAACTCTATGAATTAAAGAAGAAGATAAGGAAACTTGAGAAGAAGGGGGAAAGGCCATGAAAATGGACAAAAAACGGAACCCTGAAGATCTGTTGAACCCGATGAAAATGGCCTGGGATCTGATTTTAGCGAAAATGGCCGTGGATTCGGCTCAGGCCTTGAAACGAATGAGAAAGGCGAAGGATGTTCTGCTCGGGCCTCTCAACACGGAAATAGCCCCCACGCCCTACGACATTGTTTATGAGGAGGATCGGGTAAAGCTCAAACATTATAAACCGGTCACGGACATCAAATATAAAACACCGCTGCTTGTCACTTACGCCATGGTCAACCGCGAAACCATGCTTGACCTGCAGCATGGCCGGAGCGTGGTTCAGCGTTTTCTGGATGCGGGTATTGATCTATACATGATCGACTGGTGGTATCCCACAAGAAAAGACCGCTACCTGACGATCGATGACCACGTAAACGGTTACATGGAAAACATTGTTAATTTTGTTCTGGACAGAACGGGAAATGAAAGCCTGAATCTGATGGGCATCTGCATGGGCGGAACCTTTTCCATCATGTACGCGGCCCTTTATCCGGAAAAGATAAAGAATCTTGTGCTGACGGTGACACCGAGCAATTTCGATACGGACCAGGGGCTTTTGAATGTCTGGGCTAGGTCTATTGATGCCGATGCCATGGTGGAGGCCTATGGAAATATCCCTGGCGATATACTGAATCTCGCATTTCTTCTCATGAATCCTCCCCGGCTTATGATAGATAAATATGTCGGCTTCCTGGAAAATGTTCACGACAGAGACTTCGTGGAAAACTTTGTGCGCATGGAAAGATGGATATTCGACAGCCCCGATCTACCGGGAGAGACATTCCGGCAGTTTATAAAGGAACTTTATCATCAAAATCTGCTCATCCAGAATAAAATGGAGCTGGACGGAAAGCGGATTGATCTCAAAAAGATCACCATGCCGGTGTTGAATATTTACGCCAGATACGATCATCTTGTCCCCCCTGAAGCCTGTGAGTTTCTTACGAAGAAAATTGGGAGCAAGGACAAGGAGGATGTCTGTCTGGATACGGGGCACATTGGAATTTATGTGAGTTCCAAGACCCAGAAAGAATTCGCCCCGAAGATCATCAGCTGGCTCAAGGAACGGGATGGTGCAGTAGAAGGAAAGACCTCTAAAGCACCAGTCAAAAAACAGAAAAAAGGGACAGGAAAAACCCTGCCAAAAGCAAAGATCTGAATTGAATCAGACGATGGTTCGTTCCGAAACTGAAAAATGGGGGAGGGAGAATGATGACAGGAAAGACCATGGATGAGATCAAGGTCGGGGATACCGCCGAATTTTCAAAGACCGTTTCGGAGGCGGACGTCTACATTTATGCAGGCGTGACTGGAGATTTCAATCCCGCTCATGTGAATGAGACCTATGCGCGGGAGACTTTTTTCAAGACCCGGATTGCCCACGGAATGCTCTCAGGCGGGTTCATATCCGCGGTCCTTGGAACACAGCTTCCCGGACCGGGAACCATCTACCTTCGTCAGGAATTGAACTTCAAAGCCCCGGTCCGAATCGGTGACACCATTACAGCGAAAATCGAGGTGGTTGAGAAAAACGTGGAAAAAAACCGTTTAAGGATGAAAACCACCTGCACCAGCCAGGAAGGAACGGTCGTTGTGGACGGGGAGGCCGTCGTCATGCCGCCAAAAGCAAAAAAAGCTTCCTGAAAGACAAAAAATCTATTTCATACCCCTTTTGAAATGCCATTGCTCAAGTTGAATCGGGCCGCGTGCATCCGTGCGGCCGCCCGCCGTAAATAAGATCTTATTATGATTTGATTATCCACCCTTGATTCAACCGTGGAGCAAGAGAAATTACATGCGATGTACTGCAAATTTCTCTCGACTTACCGACTTAATTCTGCTTATAAGAAGCATTCAAATTGTTCATTTTATCGCCTGCCATAAGTGGTGCGGACATCCCGAAACTTGCGGGTTAAAATTCCACACCAAAACCTTTATTTGAATTTCTGCGACGAAGGCTCATATGGTCAGCAGGACAGCCCATAAAACTTTCATTTCAAGACATAAGATGTTGAATAACGACGGCATAGAAATTGCCGTTGAAATAGCGGCCATGTGCTCTGAGAAACACGCATTTATGCAATTCAGACGGGCGGCATGGTCTGCTGAAAAAACACATAAGGAAGGAGTACAATGATGGAGATTAAAAAGATTTGCGTGTTGGGTGCCGGTTTGATGGGAAATGGGATTGCTCAGGTATGCGCGCAGGCGGGCTTTGATGTGGCCCTTAGGGACATTGAGCAGCGTTTCATCGATAACGGGATGAATACGATCAAGAAAAATCTTGCCCGGGACGTTGAAAAGGGAAAGAGGACCCAGCAGGATATGGACGCTGTTCTTGGAAGAATCAAACCCACGCTCGATGTTAAGGTAGCGGCAGCCGATGCCGACATCATCGTGGAAGTGGTGATCGAGGTTATGGACGTGAAAAAGAAAGTATATCAGGAACTGGAAACGGTCGTGAAGCCCCATACCCTGTTCTTTACGAACACATCGGGATTGAGCATCACCGAGATGGCAGCGACCACGAAGCGTCCCGATAAATTCATCGGAACCCATTTCTTCAATCCCGTACCCGTGATGAGGCTCCTGGAAATCACCAAGGGCTATGAAACGTCCGAAGAAACCCTGAACATCGCCAAGGACTGGGGAAAGAAGATCGGCAAACAGGTCATCGTAGTCAATGAGGCCCCTGCCTTTGCCGTCAACAGGATTCTCTGTCCCATGCTCAATGAAGCCTTTTATGCTCTGGGAGAAGGAGTTGCCAGCGCGGAAGACATTGATACGGGAATGGTCTTGGGCTGCAATCATCCCATCGGGCCGCTCGCGCTCTCAGACCTTGTCGGGCTTGAGACACTTTTAAGAGTTATGGAAGGGATGCACAAGGAAATGGGCGACAAGTACATGCCTGCTCCGCTTCTCGTGAAGCTGGTGAGAGCCGGCAGGTATGGCAGAAAGACAGGAAAGGGAGTTTTTGATTATACGAAGAAGTAACAAATAAAGGCGGGTTCTGCAGGGCTTGTTTTGTAAAGAACGAGCCCTGCAGAGTTCAAACCCGCC